>ERZ773143.2787-NODE-2787-length-11780-cov-3.198806_pt1 | contig 11780 bp, 9 predicted proteins | sample MGYA00580852_ERZ773143 | MGnify/ENA primary metagenome ERZ773143 (study PRJEB29015, sample SAMEA2737853) | human gut metagenome | biome: human gut; feature: human-associated habitat; material: faeces | place: China | collected 2012 ... | reverse complement strand
TTTTTTGTTTACCAGAAAATTCCGATGGAACTTTTCAACAAAAACTTATGGAACAATTATCACAAATTGTAATTTCTAAAAAAGAGGTTGCAAAAAACTTAGAGGGAACACCTTTTGATATAGATGTAATATGCAATATATATTTCAATACATTCTTTTGCATACTTTCCCATTGGATAGAGGGAGATTCCCAAGACCCAATGCAACCTATGGAAATGATAACTCATATATTTTCAAAAGAATATTTAGGATTTTTAGGACTTTCATAAAAAATACCTTTCACATAGGAACCTAGCCTTTGTGAAAGGTATTTTTTATAACAATCTTTTACCACTCAAATGGTGTAAGCTGATATACAAGATAATTTATCCAATTTGTATAAAGCAAGCTACTATGTGCTTTCCAAAGAGAAATAGGCTCTTTAGTTGGGTCATTATCCTTAAAATAGTTTTTAGGAATTTCAGGATTTAAGCCCTTTTCACAATCTCTAAAATACTCGTTCTTGAGAGTATCTGAGTCATATTCAAAATGTCCCATTACAAATATTTGTCTACCTTCCTTTGCATAAACTATGCAAACTCCAGCTTCCTTAGATGAAGAAATAATCTGTAATTCCGGATTTTTTTCAATGTCTTCCGCTCTTACCTCTGTATGTCTTGAATGAGGTACATAGAATACATCATCAAAACCTCTTAACAAGTCATAGTGGTTGTAAACCTTTGTATGTTCAAACACACCAAACATCTTTTTATCAAGTTGATACTTTGGTATACCATAATGATAGTATAAACCAGCCTGTGCACCCCAGCAAATATGGAAAGTAGATGTAACATTTGTTTTACTCCATTCCATAATTTCACACAATTCACTCCAGTAATTTACTTCTTCATATGGCATTTGCTCAACTGGTGCACCTGTAATAATCATACCGTCAAAGCGGGTATCTCTTATATCATCAAAGACGCTGTAAAACTCATCAAGATAAGCCTCACTTGTATGCTTTGAAATATGACTTTCCATTCTTATAAATGTTACCTGTAACTGTAATGGTGTATTACTTAAAAGTCTTAAAATCTGAACCTCTGTCTGCTGTTTATTAGGCATCAAATTTACAACAAGAATTTTAAGAGGACGAATATCCTGATGGAATGCTCTATCCTCACCCATTACGAAAATACTTTCCCCTCTCAGTATCCCCTTTGCAGGTAAATTATCCTTAACCTTTATAGGCATATAATCACTCTTTCCTTTTCTGAATACTAATACTAATTATAAAGTATAACATATTTTTTCAAAATTGAACAGACAAAATAAAAAAAAGACTGGATATATAGGTACTATTATTGTAAAATACATTTAAAGGGTAAATTTTAAATGTACATAAAAATATTTTACGGAGGTTTTTATGGAAAAAACTGACTTTAAAGTAATATTACCTATATTTAAAGACAACAAATATTTCATTACTGACTTTGGTGCAGTAAATGACGGATATACAAATAATTCAAAAGCCATTGAAGATACAATTAATCACTGTTCTTCCAACGGTGGTGGAAAAGTAATTATCCCTAAAGGATTATGGTTTACTGGTCCTATTGAATTAAAAAGTAATGTGGATTTACACTTGGAAAGAGGTGCTGTTTTACTTTTTTCTAATGATTATAAAGATTATCCTCTCATAAACACAAATTTTGAAGGATATTTTATGTATCGCTGTAAATCACCTATTTATGGCAAAGACTTAGAAAATGTTGCTATTACAGGCTACGGTGTAATTGACGGAAATGGCGATAACTGGCGTCCTATAAAGCATTTTAAAATGACTGAAAAAGTTTGGGCTAAACTTGTAAGTCAAGGTGGTGCTATTGATAATAGTGGAAAAGAAGAAGTATTGTGGCCATCTGAAACAAACAAAGAGGCAAACAAAGCCTTTTTAGACAATTATCTTCTCTATAAAGATAAAGAAACTTGCGAAAAATACCATTCTTTTCTTCGTCCTGCACTCTTTAACCTAACAAGATGTAAGAATGTACTTTTAGACGGTGTAACATTCAGAAATTCTCCTGCTTGGTGTGTTCACCCTTGGTTATGCGAAAACATTACCATTCAAAATGTACATATACAAAATCCTTGGTATGCACAAAATGGCGACGGTCTTGATTTGGACTGTTGTAAAAACGCACATATACTTAATTCTACTTTCGATGTAGGCGATGATGCTATATGTATGAAATCCGGCAAAAATGAAGACGGTAGAAAACTGGGTGTTTCAACTGAAAATGTACTTATAAAAGATTGTACTGTTTACCATGGACATGGTGGTTTTGTAGCCGGTAGTGAAATGAGTGGTGGACTTAAAAATATTTTTGTAGAAGATTGTACATTTATTGGAACTGATATAGGTCTTAGATTTAAAAGTTGTCTTGGACGTGGTGGCGTAGTAGAAAACATATATTGCAAAAATATAAATATGCTTAACATCAAAAATGAGGCCATTGCCTTTAATATGGGCTATGATATGGATACAAAAGCTGGACAAGAAATTTCTCCTGAAGAAATACCAGAATTTAAAAATATATTTATGGAAAATATTGTTTGTAATGGTGCTAAAACACCTATTTCTATTTCCGGACTTAAAGCTATGCCTATACACCATGTATATTTAAAAAATATTTCAATACAAACTAATAGCAATATTGAAATTGAAAATGCAGAAAATATTTCACAAGAAAATATAAATATTATAAAAGAAATTTGAGGAGGTACTTATATATGAAAAAATTTATTACTTTATCTATGGCTTTAACAATGGCTTTATGCTCTCTTTCTTATGGTGCTGTTATTAACCCAAAGCAAGACGGAAACATTGTAAAGTCTTATACAAAAACTGATGATACAAATATACAATGTGATATTATTGCAGCATATTTAAAAAGCGAAGATGTGCCAGAACTCCTTGCAAAAGAACTTACTGACAACACAAAAAGAACTGATAAAGATGTAAGCTACGAAGGTGAAGGTGGAAATATATACTTTAATAAAGCAACTGGTTTAATTACTGGTGCTGATACTACTGTAACAAAAGTTGATATTCCTCTTTATATTGATAAAGTTCTTGTATTAGGTATAGATGATTACGCATTTTTCAACTGTGGCAATCTTAAAGAAGTTTCTATGAAAACAGAACCTAAAACAATAGGTAAAAAAGCCTTTGCCTATTCAGGTCTTAAAAAGATTACTCTTTCTCAAAAAATTACAACTATAGGAGAAAGTGCTTTTGCTTACTGCCCTATTACTTCTTTAGTGCTTACTGACAATATTAGTTCTATTGGTTCTAATGCCTTTGAACAGTCTGCACTTACTACAATAACAATGCCAAAGGCATTAACAGAAGTTCCTGAAAACTGTTTCAATGGCTGTTCAGCATTAAAGACAATAGGCTTGAACACTGGCGTTAAAACTGTAGGCAAAAACGCTTTCAAGGGTTGTTCTTCACTTCTTAACATAACTATTCCTGCTAATGTGGAAACAATAAGCGAATCAGCTTTTGAAGATTGTACTAAACTTTACAATGTTATATTTAATGCCGGCATAAAGTACATTAAGCCTAGAGCATTTGCAAACACTACTGCTCTTACTTCTGTTTCTTTCCCTTACACACTTACAGAATTAGATGGCACATCTTTCGAAGGTTCTGGTCTTAAAAATGTAACTTGCTATAACAAAAATGTAGCTAGTAACAGAACTCTTTATCCAAGTGGAGTAAAGGTAAAAACTGTAGCAAAAAGCTATATTCAAAAGTAAATAGCAATAGCCCTCAATACTGAGGGCTATTTTTATACACAAAAAAACGCCTGCTAAAAAGCAGGCGAAAATTTATCACTAGATATTAGATTTCAAAATCAGCCATAGAAGACTTTACAGCTTCATATTCAGCATCATCGTGAATATCAAGGCGTAATGGAGCGCTGATATCAAGAGAGAAAATACCCATAATAGACTTAGCATCTATTACATATCTTGCTGAAACTAAATCAAAATCGCCATCAAAAGTGTTAATTTTATTAACAAATTCCTTTACCTTATCAATTGTGTCTAACTTAATGTTAATTGATTTCATAGTGTTGTTACCTCCTATTATGTAAGTGTAAGCTATAAATACTTCCATATAATTTTAACTGTATTTTACTATTTTGTCAATGAATATCTAACAAAATTTTGTACTATTTTCATTTTATTTTGAATAATATTTACAAAGCAAAAGGAGGCTTGACTAAATGGAAGCATTTGATATATACAAAGATATAGGAACAAGAACAGGTGGAGATATATACATTGGCATTGTAGGCCCTGTAAGAACAGGTAAATCAACATTTATAAAAAAATTTATGGAAATGTTAGTAATTCCTAATATTGAAAACCAGTACATAAAAGAAAGAACCGTTGATGAACTTCCTCAATCTGCTGACGGCACAGCTATTATGACAACAGAGCCTAAATTTGTACCAAATGAGGCTGTTGAAATAAATATAAATGATGTAAAGCTAAATGTTCGTTTAATAGACTGTGTTGGTTACATAGTAGACGGAGCTACAGGACATCAGTTGGAAAATGGTCCAAGAATGGTATCTACTCCATGGTCTGATGAAAAAATGCCTTTTACAAAAGCAGCAGAAATGGGAACAAAAAAGGTTATAAAAGACCACTCTACCCTCTGTCTTATGGTTACAAATGACGGCACAATTACTGATTTACCTAGGGAAAATTACATTTCGGCTGAAAATACTATTGCCGAAGAATTAAAAAGCACCGGTAAACCTTTTGTTATAATTTTAAACACTAAAGACCCAGAAAACCAAAAAACATTAAATACGGCAAATGAAATGAGCAAAAAATATTCTGCTCCGGTGTTGCCTGTTGATTGCAAAAATATGACTATGGACGATATTAACTCTATATTGGAAACTGTTTTATATCAATTTCCCATTATACAGATTAATATACATACTCCAAAGTGGATAGAAACCCTTGCCTCAAATCATTGGTTAAAAGAAAATCTTATATCCTCAATAAAGGAATTTGCAAAAAATATTTCAGGCTTTACAAGTATAAAAGATGCCCTTTCCGTTTTTGTACAAAATGAAAATATTAAGAAAAGCTATTCCGAAGCTATAGATTTAGGTACAGGTTCGGCAAATATTGAATTAAGTCTAAATGACAACTTGTTTTATAATGTACTTTCTGAAACTACAGGTATGAAAATTAACGGAGAATATGAGCTTATATCCACTATAAAACTTTTGGCACAAGCTAAAAAAGAATATGACAAAATGAAATTTGCTATTGATGAAGTAAAACGCAAAGGTTATGGCATAGTCAGCCCATCTCCTGAAGATATGACTATTGAAAAACCTACTTGTATTAAACAGGGTAACCGATATGGCTTAAGTATTTCTGCAAAAGCTCCTGCAATACATATGATTAAAAGCAATATTAATGCAAATGTAGCAACTGTAGTTGGAACTGAGGAGCAATCTAAGGAGCTTGTAAATTATCTTACTACAAAATATAACAATTCCACAGAAAGTGTATTGGAATATGAAATATTCGGTAGAAGTCTTAGCGACCTAATAAATGACGATTTAAACACAAAAATACTGCGATTAAACGAAGATACTCAAAGTAAAATACAAGACACTATTGAGAAAATTCTCAATACCAGTCACGGTGGAATTATCTGTATTCTACTTTAAAAGACATTTTAATTGTCCATTTTTAGGGATTTTATACAAAAATTTTTTTTCATTTTTCTACACATTTACTATTTACAAATATAGAAAAATGTCCTATAATATACTTGATTGTTGAAAAACAATCATGCCCCTTGCTCTTGGACGAAGCCCCTTACCTTTCTAAACTTTGTCTAAGAGCTTTTCTTATATTTATTTTTGCCTCCAGTTTTTTGCTGGGGGTTTTTAAATACAAAAAAGCCACAGAGCAAATAACCCTGTGGCTAAATTTATACTTTACATTAGAATACTGCTACAACAGCACCCTGATACTTTTCATCAATAAATGATTTTACCTTATCACTCTGTAATGCAGAAACAAGAGCCTTAATCTTTTCGCTATCCTTGTTATCTGGTCTTACAGCAACAATATTTGCATATGTTTCAGCTGCAAGTGAGTCCTTTGCTTCTACAGCAATAGCATCGCTTACCTTTAAACCAGCTTCTACAGCATAGTTACCATTAATTGCAGCAATAGCTACATTGTTAATAGAACGAGGTAACTGAGCAGCCTCAATTTCTGTAATATCAAGGTTCTTTGGATTTTCAACAATATCATTCTTTGTAGCTGATAAACCTGCATCTTTTTTAAGCTTAATTACTCCATTATCCTGTAAAAGAAGTAATGCTCTTGCTTCATTTGTAGCATCATTAGGTACTGCAATCTTATCGCCATCTTTTAATTCGTCTAATGACTTAATAGTTGTTGAATAAAGACCAAATGGTTCATAGTGAATAGCTGCTGCTGAAACAAGGTCTGTACTGTTATTCTTGTTATAATCATCAAGATATGGCTTATGCTGGAAGTAGTTAGCATCTAAATCTCCAGCAGATAAAGCTACATTTGGCTGAATATAGTCTGAATATTCCTTAACATCTAATGTATAGCCCTGTTCTGCTAATACATCTTTAGCTACTGCAAGAATTTCTGCGTGTGGAGAAGGACTTGCACCAACTGTAATAACCCTGTCATCTGAATTTGCGTCTGCACTATTGCCTGTTGAGCCACAGCCTGTAATAAAAGCTGCTGTAATTAATAAACTTAAAGTAACTGCTAAAAATCTTTTCATTTTTTATTCCTCCATTTTTTATCTTATTCTTTTATCTTATTCTTTTATCTGTTTTCTTTGAAACTTTGTTACCAACCTCTTGTATAATCTGTACTATGATTACAAGAATAGCAACTGTCAAAAGCATAACATCTGTCTGGTATCTATAGTATCCGTAACGAATAGCAATATCACCAAGACCACCACCACCTACAAAACCAGCCATAGCTGAATATGCAAGTATAGTTGTTACTGACAATGCTCCGCCAATATATAAAGCAGGCTTTGCCTCAGGTACAAGAACCTTACAAATTATCTGCCAAGTTGATGCTCCCATTGATTTTGCTGCCTCAATTACACCATAATCAACCTCTAAAAGAGAGCCTTCAACAACTCTTGCAATATAAGGTGCTGCAGCTATTACCAAAGGTACAACAACTGCATTTGGACCTAATGTAGTTCTTACAATTAATTCCGTTACAGGTCTTACCATAATAAGTAATATGATGAAAGGTATTGACCTAAAAATATTGATAATAAAGCCTAAAACCTTTTCAACTCCAGCCATAGGGTGAATACCGTCTTTTCTAGTAACCACCAATATAATTCCGAGAGGTAAACCTATGATATAAGCAATGGCTGATGACAAGAGAACCATATACAATGTTTCTCCAATACCTTTAATAATCATAGATGAGGTCTGTGGGTCAAAAATCATTTTCAGTCACCTCCTCAAATGGAATATTAACTGTTTTCAAATAGTTTAAAGCTGAATCAACATTTTCTTCATTTTCAGAAAACTGAATTACCATTTCACCAACAGCCTTGTTGCCAATAGCCTTAGTCTGAGCATACATAATATTTACAGGTACTTTTGTTCTCAGCACAAGATTTGATATAACAGGTTCTCCTGCTTCTCTGCCGTCAAAAGTAATTCTGAAATATCTGCCACCGGAAAAATCAGTTTCCTTTATGGCATCTCCCATAATAAGCTGTTTACCTATGTGAGATTTTGGACTTTCGAATATTTCCTTTACAGGACCTCTTTCAACTATGTCACCCTTATCAATAATAGCAACATTATCACATATAGAAGAAATAACATCCATTTCGTGAGTAATTACGACTACAGTAATACCCATCTTTCTGTTTAAGTCCTTTAAAAGTGCTAATATAGACTTTGTTGTATCTAGGGCAGAAGTAGGTTCATCAAAAAGCATTACATTAGGCTCAACAGCCAAAGCTCTAGCTATTGCAACTCTCTGTTGCTGTCCACCAGAAAGCTGAGATGGATAAGCCTTTTCCTTATCAGCAAGGTCAACAATCTTCAGAAGTTCTCTAGCCTTTTCTTCTCTTTTCTTTTTGTCCATTCCCTGTAATTCCAAAGGAAAACATACATTCTGAAGAACATTTCGCTGAGCCAAAAGCTGAAATTGCTGAAAAATCATACCCATAGACTGTCTTGCTTTTCTCAGTTCTTTTTCAGTCATCTGACCTAAATCATTACCGTCAAAAATAACTTGTCCACCAGTTGGAACTTCAAGAAAATTCATACATCGTATGAGAGTTGACTTTCCTGCACCACTTAAACCTATAATGCCATAAATCTCTCCACTATTAATAGAAAGATTAACATTTTTAAGAACTGTAACAGTATTTTGTGAGCTTGTAAAACTTTTTGTTAAATTTTTAATTTCAATTAAAGCTGACATTTATACCACCATTTCGTATTTCATATAGGAATTATAGGAATATAATAACATTACATAAACATTTTGTCAAGAGAAAAAGTAAAAACTGAATTTTCTTGGTATTTATTAATATTCTATAAACCCCATATTCATTTATTGTTTACAATTTCAATTTTAACATTTTTATGTATACAAGTCAATTTAAAACATAAAAACGGGAATGAATTTACTCATTCCCGTCTGAATTAAAGCATATTTTTTAAATATTTTCCTGTATATGATTTTTCAACCTTTACAACTTCCTCTGGTGTACCTGTAGCAACTATTGTGCCACCACCGTCGCCACCTTCCGGACCTAAATCAATAATATAGTCAGCACATTTTATAACGTCAAGGTTATGTTCAATAACAACAACTGTATTGCCACCCTCTGTCAATCTCTGAATAATATCAATTAATTTTCTGACATCATAGGAATGAAGTCCTGTTGTAGGTTCGTCAAGTACATATATTGTTTTTCCTGTACTTCTTTTACTAAGCTCTGTTGCAAGTTTTACCCTTTGTGCCTCGCCACCTGAAAGTGTTGTTGAACTTTGTCCAAGTTTAATATAGCCAAGACCTACATCTTTAAGTGTCTGAAGTTTTACTTTTAATCTCTCTATATTGATGAAAAATTCATAGGCCTCATCAACTGTCATATCTAAAACATCGGCTATAGACTTGCCCTTAAATTTAACTTCAAGAGTTTCTCTATTATATCGCTTACCATGGCAAACTTCACAAGGTACATATACATCAGGAAGAAAGTGCATTTCAATTTTTAAAATACCATCGCCACTACAAGCCTCACATCGACCACCTTTAGTATTAAAACTAAATCTGCCTTTTTTGAAACCTCTTACATTTGCCTCCGGAGATTGAGCATACAAATCTCTGATAATATCAAAAAGACCGGTATAAGTTGCAGGATTAGAACGAGGTGTTCTACCAATTGGGCTTTGGTCAATATTTATAATTTTATCTAAAAATTCTTCGCCTTTTATTTCCTTATATTTTCCTGGGCGTAATTTTGCTCTATTTAAATCTCTGGCAAGGGTTTTATACAATATTTCATTTACAAGTGATGATTTTCCACTACCACTTACACCTGTAACACAAGTAAACACACCTAAAGGTATTTCAACATTTACTTTTTTAAGATTGTTTTCCTCTGCACCTTTTATAACTAGCTTTTGACCATTTCCGGTTTTTCTAATCTGTGGTACTTCTATTTTTTCTCTGCCACTTAAAAAAGCACCGGTTAAGGAATTTTTATCCTTTAAAATATCCTCATATGTTCCGGCAAAAACAATATTTCCACCTTTTTCCCCTGCAAATGGTCCTACATCTACAATAAAGTCACTTTCTCTCATTGTATCTTCATCGTGTTCAACTACAATAAGGGAATTACCTATATCTCTCAAGTGCTTTAATGTGCCTAACAACTTGTCATTATCTCTCTGATGAAGACCAATGCTAGGTTCATCTAATATATAAAGCACGCCTACAAGCCCACTACCAATCTGTGTAGCAAGTCTTATTCTCTGTGCCTCGCCACCTGAAAGTGTACCAGCAGTACGACTTAAAGAAAGATAATCAAGACCTACATCAACTAAAAAGCCTATTCTTGCTTTTATTTCCTTTAATATTAAATCTCCAATTGCACGCTGTTTTTCATTTAATTCAAGATTATCAAAGAACTTTTGAATATCCTTTATAGACATTTCTGTTACCTGTGATATATTTTTTCCACCTAATGTAACAGCAAGGACTTCCGGCTTTAATCTTTGACCATGACAAATAGGACAAGGAACAGAAGTCATATAGTCCATATATTCTTCCTTTGCTGAATCGGAAGTAGTTTCTTTATATCTTCTCTCTATAGTAGGAATAACACCATCAAAATTAAACTCATATACTCTGGCTTTTCCACCAGACATATAAGCTACCTGTATAGGCTCGCTACAACCGTAGAGAATAGCTTTCTTTCCATCTTCTGGAATATCTTTAAAAGGTGTATTCATATCAAAGCCATACTTTTTGCCCAATTCTGTAACTACAGAATAATATCCTGAACTAGGGTCAGATATATTGTTCCAACCCATAGCACAAATTGCACCTTTCTTAATAGACAAATCTTTGTTAGGCACAATTATATCAGGGTCAACAACCATTTTTACACCTAAACCTGTACAGTCAGGGCAAGCACCATTTGGATTATTGAAAGAAAAGTTAGGTGGTTCAATTTCTCCAATACTTATGCCACAATCAGGGCAGGCAAAATTTTGACTAAACACTATTTCCTCTTTGCCTACAACATCAACAATAATAATGCCACCAGTTAAAGCTGAAACAGTATCAACAGCCTCACTTATACGCTTGTTTGCACCCTCTTTTATAACAATTCTATCTACAACTATTTCAATATTATGCTTTTTATTTTTATCAAGCTCTATTTTTTCACTTATATCGTAAATATTTCCGTCAACTCTTACTCTGACATAGCCACTTCTTTTGGCGTCTTCAAATATTTTGACATGTTCGCCTTTTCTATTTCTAACAACAGGAGCTAAAATCTGAATTTTTGTTCCTGTTTCCATTTCCATAATTTTATCTACAATTTGGTCAACTGTCTGTTTTTGAATTTCTTTTCCACATTTTGGACAATGTGGCACACCAATTCTAGCAAACAAAAGACGCATATAGTCATAAATTTCAGTAACTGTACCTACTGTAGAACGAGGATTGTTGTTTGTAGTTTTTTGGTCTATAGAAATAGCAGGAGAAAGACCCTCTATACTGTCTACATCAGGCTTTTCCATTTGACCTAAAAACATTCTGGCATAAGAAGAAAGACTTTCCACATATCTCCTCTGACCCTCTGCATAAATAGTGTCAAAGGCTAAAGACGACTTGCCGCTACCACTTACACCTGTAAACACAACTAATTTATCTCTAGGTATAGTTAAATCAACATTTTTTAAATTATTTTCTCTTGCACCTTTTATAATAATTTCTTTATTTTCCATAAATTCACCTATTTTACATTAAAGACAGCTTTTTATACTCTATCATTTTATCTCTTAACTGTGCCGCTGTTTCAAAATCAAGATTATCTGCTGCTTTTCTCATTTTTCTTTCAATCTTTTGAACTTCCTGTAAAAGTTCATCTCTAGTCATTGACTCTGGTGCTCTTTCCAGTTTAGTTTTCT
>ERZ773143.2773-NODE-2773-length-11877-cov-3.460244_pt1 | contig 11877 bp, 9 predicted proteins | sample MGYA00580852_ERZ773143 | MGnify/ENA primary metagenome ERZ773143 (study PRJEB29015, sample SAMEA2737853) | human gut metagenome | biome: human gut; feature: human-associated habitat; material: faeces | place: China | collected 2012 ... | reverse complement strand
GGCTTTCGCTCCGCATTACGGCCTTCGCCGTCGCCACGCTCGACGGCATCCAGTCCCGCCGTTATTACGACGACATGGCGGGTGTTTACAGCGACATGGCCGTTACGGGCATCGGACGCATGGCCTGCGGCGTGGAGGCCGCTGCCGACCTCCGCCTGGCATACCGCTGGAGCCTTTCGCTCGCCGCTTCGGGCGGGCGGTACAAATATATCCGCAACCCGCGCGTCACGGTCATCTCCGACGTCGACAATTCGGCCGTCGACACCCGTGCCGAAAGCCACATGGGCGGTTGTACGCTCGGTGCCGCACCCCAGCTTACGGCTTGCGCCGAACTCTCATATTTCGGCCCCCGGGGATGGGGTTTCCGCGCCTCGGCGGGATATGCGGGGCTGCGTTACGTCGAGCCTGTGCCCCTGCGCCGTACGGCACGCATCGCGCGGCAGGGCGGCATCACGCGGGAGATGTTCGATGCCTTCACGCACCAGGAGCGCCTCGGCGACGCCTTCACGTTCGACGCCTCGCTTTTCAAATCCTTCTATTTCGGCCGTTCGCGGCTGACTGCTTCGCTCATGCTGCGCAACCTGCTGGGCGATGCCGATACGGTTTACAGCGGTTACGAGTCGCTGCGCGTCCGGCGTATCCGTTCGGGCGACGCCCTCTATTTCGCACCCCACGCCACGCGCTATACCTATGCCTATCCGCGTTCGTTCTATCTTACGATCTCTTATAAATTTTGACCCGGAAGTGAAAAATAGCCGGAATATTTTGCTGTTCCGGATAAAATCCGTAAATTAAAAGGCAAAAAACCTAAAAAACTTCAAGCCTTATGATTATCGGTATTCCCAAAGAGATCAAGAACAACGAGAATCGCGTTGCCCTTACCCCCGCAGGCGCCCAGGAGCTCGTCAAACGGGGCCACACGGTTTATGTGCAGGCTACGGCCGGTGTGAACAGCGGTTTTGCCGACGAGGCCTATACGGCGGTAGGGGCGGAGATCCTTCCCACGATCGGGGATGTCTATGCCCGTGCCGAAATGATCGTCAAGGTCAAGGAGCCCATCGCCCCCGAGTACAAGCTGATCCGCAAAGACCAGCTGGTCTTCACGTTTTTCCATTTCGCCAGCAGCGAACCCCTTACCCGCGCCATGATCGACAGCGGGGCGGTATGCTGCGCCTACGAGACCGTCGAACGTGCCGACCGCTCGCTGCCGCTGCTGATCCCGATGTCGGAGGTCGCGGGGCGCATGGCCGCGCAGGAGGGACGCTATTTCCTCGAAAAACCCCGCGGCGGCAAAGGCAAGCTGCTGGGCGGCGTACCGGGGGTGAAACCCGCCAAGGTCTTCGTCATCGGTGCCGGCGTGGTCGGCACGGCCGCGGCGCGTACGGCTGCCGGGACGGGGGCCGACGTGACGATCTGCGACATTTCGCTGCAACGCCTCACCTACCTGGCCGACGTGATGCCCAAGAACGTCAAGACCCTGATGTCTTCGGAATACAATATCCGCGAAGAGCTCAAACATGCCGACCTGGTGATCGGCTCGGTGCTGATCCCCGGCGCCAAGGCCCCGAAGCTCGTTACGCGCGACATGCTCCGGGAGATGGAGCCCGGCTCGGTGATGGTCGACGTGGCCATCGACCAGGGCGGCTGCTTCGAGACCTCGCGTCCCACGACGCACGAAGACCCCGTTTACTATGTCGACGGTATCCTCCATTATTGCGTGGCCAACATTCCCGGCGCCGTGCCCTATTCCTCGACGCTTGCGCTCACCAACGCCACGCTTCCCTACGTCGTCCAGCTCGCCGACAAGGGCTGGCGCCGTGCCTGCAAGGAAAACCGCGAACTGGAACTGGGGCTCAACATCGTGCAGGGCAAAGTGGTCTACCGGCCCGTCGCCGAGGCCTGGGGGCTTCCCTGCGAGCCGCTGGCGCTGTAACGCCGTCGCCGGCTTTCCTGCCCGCAGCGGGTTCTCTTGCGGAGATGCCGACTTGGCGTTTACGCCGAATAAAAAGCGGGTGGTCTGTATTCCACCCGCTTTTTTCGTATATTTGGACGATGATCCGGAAATTGCTGCTCATACTCCGCTTTTATTATTCGGCCATGTTCTTTTTTTGCATGGCCGTGAGCATCGGGTTGGCATGGGTGGTCTCGCGCCACGGCCCGACAATCGTCCCGTGGTGCCTGTTGGGCAAGGCGGCGGTCTATCCGCTTTATCTCTATGTCTGGATCGTCCAGCGTTACGGTGACGAGTTTTTCTACTACCGCAACCTCGGCGTGCGGCGCCGCGAACTGCTGGGCGTGAGTTGCGGCGTGGACTTTATCCTGTGTTATGTGTTATTGAAACTGACGGCCGCCTTCCTTTATGAACCCCTCTGAGAAACATATCCTCGAGATCGACTCCGTGGAGTTGTCGTTCGGCGACCGGCGCATCCTTTCGGGAGTGTACCTCGCCGTTGAAACGGGCGGCGTTACGGCGGTGCTCGGCCGCAACGGGTGCGGCAAGAGCTGCCTGATGAAGATACTGTGCGGTTCGCTGCGGGCGGATTTCCGGTCGATGCGCATCGACGGGGTGTGGCATGACCGTTTTCGGGCCGACGAGGTGCGCTACCTCGCGCAGCAGGGATTTATCCCGGGCTGGCTGACCGTCGACCGGGCACTGCGCGACTTCGGGTTGCCGTGGGATGACCTGCTGGCATGGTTCCCGTTGTTCGGCAAACTGCGCGGTACGAAGATCCGCGCCCTGTCGGGCGGCGAGCGGCGTATTCTGGAATCCTACCTGATCCTGCGCAGTCCGACGCAATTCGTCATGCTCGACGAACCTTTTTCGCAGGTCGCCCCGCTGCACGTGTCGACGCTCAAGGCGCTGATCCGGCAGGAAAAATCCTCGAAAGGCATTCTCGTGACCGACCATATGCACCGCCATGTGACGGATATCACCGACCGCCTCTACGTGCTGGCCGACGGCCAGACCCACCTCACCCGCGGCGAAGAGGATTTGGTGCGCTGCGGATACCTCGCACGCCTGTAAATGTTTTTTCCGGGACGGGACTTATCCCGTGATCCATTTTTTGAACTCCGCAGCCCGGTTTTTGCTCAGGAATACGGGCTCGGGCGTCTCGGTATCCATCGAAACCAGCAGGCGGCTGTTCGACCATACGACGATGCTCGTGATGTGCTCCCTGGCGACGACGTATTGTTTGTTGACCCGGCAGAATGCCCGGGGATCCATGTCGTCGCAGATGCTCTCCAGCGTCCTGTTGTAGGCATAGTTGCTGCCATCGGCGAGGTATACCCTCGACGTCTCCTTGGTCGAATAGAAAAAGGCGATTTTCTCCGTCGGGATCGGCAGCAGTTTGTCCTTGTAGGCCACCAGAATGTTCCTGCGGGAATTCGTCCGCTGGCAGGAAATCATTTCATACAATTTCTCGATATCCGGGAGTACCTGCGGCCGGTTGAGCCGCCGGTATTTTTCCAGTGCGCGTTTCACCTCGTCGATGGCGAGCGGTTTGAGCAGATAGTCCACGGCGTTGACCCTGAAGGCATGGATGGCGTACTCGTCGTAGGCGGTCGTGAAGATCACGGGCGCCTCGACGGCCGTCCGCCTGAATATCTCGAAAGCCGAACCGTCGGACAGATGGATGTCCATGAAAATCAGATCCGGGACGGGGTTCTTTTCCAGCCATGCGACGCTTTGCATGACACTCTCCGTCGTACCCGCTATCCGGATGTCCGGGGCCGATTCCGCGAGGATGCTTCTCAGGTCGTCGAGGGCCCCCATTTCGTCTTCTATGATCAGTACCCTCATCGCGTATGCTTTATGTTCATCTTGACCATCGGCAGGAACACCCGGAACATCCCGTCACCCCCCCCCTCGGTTTTCTCGATGCGTATTTCCTTACCCAGCAGCAGCCTGTACCTGTTGCTCAGGTTGGTCAACCCGATGCCGTTCGATTCGGGCGGCGTGAGCTTCGGATAGACCGGGTTGGCGATCACCAGTTCGTTGTTGTCGTTGAACGAGATCGTGATCCGCATGTGGTGCTCGCTGTCGATGACGTTGTGTTTGACGATATTTTCGAACAGCGGCAGCAGCGAAAGGCTGGGCATGCGCATGTTCAGCGCCTGCTGCGGGATGTCGACCTCGCAGGTGTAGCTTTCGGCGAAGCGTACGTCCATCAGTTGCTTGTACGAATTTATGAAATTCAGCTCCTCGCCCAGGGTCGTCAGCGACGACTCCTTGAAGCGGATGATGTACCGGAATATGCCCGACAGGTTGCCGATGTATTCGAGGCTTTCCTGTTTCTTGTCGCCGCGTACGAGCGACGAGAGGTTGCTCAGTGCGTTGAAAAAGAAGTGGGGGCTTATCTGGTTGGCAATGGCGTTGTACTGGCTGCTGAGGTTCTCTATCCGGAGCATCTCGATCTCTTTTTCATGCCGGCGTTCCTTGTTGATCATCAGTACGATGCTGCCGATCAGTAGGCATATCGTATACGTGATGATCAGATACCCGACTTCGTCGTATCCCAGTGTGAGCCACGGTTTTTCGGACTGCAGCGATATGACCAGCATGGCCGTGAGGATAACTCCCGCGATGACGAGCGTGCCCAGCAGGCAACGTACCGGGAATGGGAACCGCCTGTTCAGGAATATTTCCAGCAGCAGGATGGTCGCCAGCCACAGGACGCAGAACCAGACGACCGATACGGTCGCCCGTTTCGACCACCAGGTGACCGTTACCAGCGTATTCCAGTATTGGCTCAGTTGGATCAGGAAAGCCGTCATCGGGACGGCCCACCGTGAACGCACAGCCTGTTCGAGATAGCCCATGTGTTTTCGTATGTATGAAGAAGGGGTGACGTTGCAGGCAAAAATAGTAAAAAAATGTCACATTCTGTCATTCCCTTTTATCGCCTTGTTTTTCCCGATTATCGGCCTTGTTCGCCTTTTTGGCGTGGTATGAGAACTTTATGGACGATTCGTAGCGATATTTACAAAAACCGATTCGTTCGTTCATACAGCCTTTTCTGGCAATCTTTTTCGGGCTGTATGGACTTTGAATCAGTAGGTTAATGAACTTTTGCAGCAAATTTTTCTAAACATTTTCAGCTATGAAGAAAAAACTACTTTTCTCAGCTTTTTTTGTCCTCGGGGCCGCTTTTGCAGGTTGCTCGGATGACGAAAAACCCGTGGATCCCGTTGCTTTGGCCGCACCCGTCCTGGCGGAAGACGCCGTAACGCAGGTATCGGTCGCCGTGACCTGGGATGCCGTGGAGAACGCCGCGTCCTACGCCTGTACGCTCGACGGCGCCGCAGGGACGATCGTGACGCAACCGTCGGTGCGCTTCGACGGACTGGAGCCCGGTCGCAGTTATACCGTCGAAGTAAAGGCCGTCGCGGGGCAGGAGCAGTACCTGGATTCGGAGTGCGCACGAATCACCCTGACGACCCTGCCGGCCACACAGCTGGCGGCCCCTGTCCTCTCGGCGGGCGACGCCACGGAGAATTCCGCGACAGTCGTGTGGGAAGCCGTTCCCGATGCGGCATCCTATGTATATACGGTCGATGGCGGTGAGGAGCTGACCGTTACGGGGTTGTCTGCAGTCGTGACCGGGCTGGAATCCGGTATGCCGGCTACCGTGCGTGTGAAAGCCGTTTCCGGACAGGTGCAGTTCCTCGATTCCGAATTCGCCGAGCTGACGGTCGCCGCCGCCATGGAACAGAATCCCTTTACGCTTTCGGCTGTCGAGACCGGGATGAACAGCATTTCCGTATCCGTATCTCCCAAAAGCAAGACGCGAACCTACTACTGCGGTTATGCCCTGAAGTCCGACTTCGACAAATACGCTTCGACGGAGGAATTTATCGGGTCGGTGCGCCGCAAGCTCAGCGCTTCGGCCCTGATCGCGGGCGTCAGCTTCGAGGAGTATCTTGCCGCCCAACTCGTACAGGGTGACCACCCCTTCGAATTTACCGGGCTGAAACCCGAAACCGACTATGTCGTCTATGCAGTAGGGTGGTACGCCCCGGGCGACCTGCTCACGACCGTCCTCGTGTCGGCGCCCGCCACGACCCTTCCCGATGCGTCGGGCGAAGTGACGGTAACGTTCGAGAATGTCGCGTCCGACGGGTTTGATGTCGTCTGTACGCCCGATGCCGCCATCGAGAAATATTACGTCCATGTCACAAAGACCTCTTCGTTGGCTATGGAGGTATTGATGGCCGGGGGACTGGAGGCGTTCAAGAAGGAGGTGATGCCCGCCAAGGGCGAGTATACCGGGCCGCAGACCATCCGTAAGACCGGGCTGGCAGCCGGAACCTCCTATTCGGTCTGTGTGTTGGGGATCAGCAAGAGCGGCTCCGATTTCTGGATCGAGAAGACACAGAAGACCGAAAAGGCCGAATAAAAGATCACGTAAGAATTTCATAACCGATAAATACGAACAACAATGAAAAAGATCAGCAGAATTTTAATGTGTGCTTCCCTGTTGCTGGGTTTTGCCGCTTGCAGCGATTCCGATTCCGGTGACGACGGGGATAACAACGGGACGCAGCTCGCCGCACCCGTCCTCGCCCAGAGTTCGGTCGAGGAGACCGCTTTCACAGTGACGTGGCAGGCCGTCGAGCATGCAAATGTATATGCCTATTCGCTCGATGGCGGCGCTGAAGCGACCACGTCCGAAACCTCCGCCCGTTTGAGCGGCCTGAATCCGGGAACGGAGTATACGGTCACCGTCAAGGCGCTCTCCTCCGACTCGAAGTATACCGCATCCGACGCAGCCCAGATCAAGGTGACCACGCTCGCAGAGGATACTTCCGGAATGATTCAGTCAGCCGAGTTCGACGCACTTGTCGGTTCATGGGCCGGCAAGCAGAGCGTCAAATACGCTACGGGATTTGATCCTGCTACGGGCGGGTTTTTCTTCACGACCGAGGAGTGGACATTCGATGTCGAAATCATGGCACAGGTCGGCTCGCGGAAATACCGCAAGGAGAACTATCTCATCTGCCTTGGCCTCGGGGACTTCGAGAAAGAGGGCAGTGCCCGAACCTACGAACAGCTGATCGAAGAGGGCTTTTCCGTAGCCCGGGCTCTCGAAGGCTTCGGCCCCAAGTGGTTTCTCAAACTCCTGGAGGACGGATCGATCGTCGTCGAAGCTACTACCAAGTTCAATGTCCTGAGCTGGTTCACCACCGATGAGCTTGGCCCGGTCTACCTGCTCGGCGGTGCCGATGACAAGGCTTTCTCCGATTGCGAATGCGAACTTCCCGTCACGGTCGCCGGCGACGAACTGCGTGTGGGGTCGACCGTGATCGCCGAGAAAACCTGGACACCGTCGCTGTTCCAGTGGCATCCCAAGCAGGGCGCTTATGCGCGCTACTGCCTCGGTGTGTCCGACATCGTGCTGACGCGTAAGAAATAAGCCTTCATCCGGCTGCTTCAAGGCCCGTGTCCCCGACACGGGCTTTTTTGATGCCCGGGCATTTCCAAATAAATCCGGCATCGCCCCGGCTTGCATTATCTTTAACCTTGTTTTAGACAGGCGGCGCCTCGGCAAAATGCAAGTAAACTTGCTTTTGCCCTCGGCTTGCACTATCTTTGCAACCTAAATAATCAAGGTATGGCAGGGTCGAACTTTGTAGATTACGTGAAGATATTTGCCCGTTCGGGACACGGAGGGGCCGGCTCGGCGCATTTCCGCCGTGAAAAATTCGTGGCTTTCGGCGGCCCCGACGGCGGTGACGGCGGCAAGGGCGGCAGCATCGTCCTGCAGGGCGACAGCCAGTACTGGACGCTTATCCACCTCAAATACCAGCGCCACCAGTTCGCCGAGGACGGGCAGTGCGGCTCGGGAGCCCGCTCGTCGGGCCGGGACGCCCGGGACATCGTCATCCCCGTGCCGCTGGGCACGGTCGCCCGGCGTGTGGTTGAACAGGAGGACGGCACCACGCTCACCGAAGATGTCGGCGAGGTGACGGCCGACGGCGAACAGCTCGTACTGCTCAAAGGCGGTCGGGGCGGCCTCGGAAACTGGCATTTCAAGAGCGCCACGAACCAGACGCCGCGCTATGCGCAGCCGGGCGAGGAGGGCGACGAAGGCACCTTCATCCTCGAACTGAAGGTCTTGGCCGACGTCGGGCTGGTCGGGTTCCCCAATGCGGGCAAGAGCACCTTGCTCTCGGTGGTCTCGGCTGCCAAACCCAAGATCGCCAACTATGCTTTCACCACGCTCGAACCCAACCTGGGCATCGTCGAGGTACGCGACCACAAGTCGTTCGTCATGGCCGACATTCCGGGTATCATCGAGGGGGCGCACGAGGGCCGCGGCCTGGGCACACGCTTCCTGCGCCATATCGAGCGCAACTCGGTGCTGCTGTTCATGATCCCGGCCGACAGCGACGACCTCAAACGCGATTATGCGGTTTTGCTGGGCGAGCTTACGCAGTACAACCCCGAACTGCTCGACAAGCAGCGGCTGCTGGCCATCACCAAATGCGACATGCTGGACGACGGACTGATCGAAGAGATGAAATCCCACCTGCCCGAAGGCGTCCCGTCGGTGTTTATCTCGTCGGTTTCGGGGCTGAATATCCCCCGCTTGAAGGACATGCTGTGGGACGCGCTGCAACAGTAGCGAAATCCACCTCGCGGTTGGCGATGCGGAGCGTGTATTTCCCGTTGAAATAGTCGATTATCCCATATACGGAGCCTGTGCCCTGCGGTACGGGCTCCGTGGCATAGGTGCACGTACCTGCCGTGCGGACGATGAATTCCCGTCCCGTGTGATCCGCGATCCGCCGTTCGGTCGTCGCGGGGCGTCCGGTCTCGGGATCGGGGTCGCACCAGTTGCCCTGCTGCACGAACCGTACCCCTTCGAAATGCACGTAGGTGTCGGTATGCCGCATGTCTACCTCCCCGAACGTGAACGTCCGAGGCCGTAGGGGCCTGGTTTCCGCCTGCTTCCGCCGCAGGTACAGCGCCGCCTCCGCCTGGGGTATCCTCCCCGGCCCGGCATATTCGTCCGTGGGGCGCGTGCCGAGCATTACCTTGCCGCCGTAGTCGCACAGGAACAGCCCGTTGCAATGGATCGTGACCGCCGTGCCGACCGGGTAGTCGACGTAGAGTTCCGTGGCGTCCACGGCTATCGAAATCCCGCCGCTCGTGTCTTCGACGACCAGCGTTTTGTAGAATTCTCCGTAGAGGTCGTTGCCCGTCACCACGCCTTCGATCGTGATGTCCTCCGTGACGGCGGCCTGTGCTCCCGTGCAACGCGATTTGAGCGCAGCGATCGTGACCGTCCCCTGCGGCGTGTCGTCGTCGAATTCCAGCCCCGACGCCTTGTCGCACCCGGCGAGGGCCGTCAGCGCCAGCACGACGGACACGGCCGTGCGGAGTGCCGTGCGGGATATCGCCGGGAGCCGGTTAACGGGTCCAATCGTTTTCATCGCGCAGTTTGAGAATGTAACGCCCTTCCCCGGTGGCGTCGTATTGCAGGATTCCCGTGAGCGTACAGCGGCCGACGGGTACCTCGTCGTCCGCAAACCGGGCGTAGCTGCGTACATAGGTGTAGACCGCCGCGCCTGTGTCGTCCGTGAAACGCTTGTATCCGGCCCATGTCCCGGGCGTAAGGTCTTCCGGGGTGTAGCTTAGCGCCCCGATCCGTACCAGCGTGCCGCATCGCTCCGGCGTCAGTTCGCCGGGCGACAGCAGGGTAGGGGCAATGGGTTCCAGCGCCTCCCCGTTGCGGGTCACCGCTGCGTCCAGCGCCGCTTTCGACCCTATGTAATCGGTCGCGAAACCGCTTCCTGCGGCGGGCATCCGCCCGGCCTGCAATACCCCGTGGCTTTCGCCCAGCGCCAGGCCCCTGAGCCTGAGCGTGACCTGGCAGCCCTCCGGGAAATCGTTGTGCAGGTGGTCTATGCCCGCCATGACCTCTATCCCCGCTCCGTCCTCTTCGATGCAGAACGTGCGGTAGAAATTCTCGTCGTAATCGCTGGTGGTTACGCGCCCCGACACCACGATGTCCCCCGTGACGGGGAAGGTCGTCCCGGCGAATTTCTCACGCAGCTGCCGGATGGTCGCCGTGACGGGCTCGGGCGTGGCGTCGTCGCCGCGTTCCCCGAACCGGGAGTCGTAGCACCCGGTCAGCAGGAGCGCGGCGACGGCGCCGAAAAAAGGTATGGGACGGAAGTGAAACATATTTTTACGCAATGCGGTGATTCATACGGACCCCGGCCGGTTTGCCGTTAAGCCCTTCCCCGGGAGAGGGGCGGACCGGTGAACGACGCCGGAGGCGGCGATAACGACCGGACCGAAGCGGGATGCGGCGTGTCGCGCGGAAGCGTATCCGGCAATGTTATTGTTCGATACGCGAATCTTTCAGTCCCAGGAAGTAGAGGATGCCGTCCAGCCCGATGGTCGAGATCGACTGTCGGGCCGTGGCCTTTACCTTGGGTTTGGCGTGGAAGGCGATGCCCAGGCCCGCGAGGTTGAGCATCGGCAGGTCGTTGGCGCCGTCGCCGACTGCCACCGACTGGGCGATGTTGATCTCCTCGAACTGGCACAGCAGGCGCAGCAGTTCGGCCTTGCGGCGCCCGTCGACCACCTCGCCGACATAGCGCCCCGTGAGCTTGCCCTGCTCGATCTCCAGCTCGTTGGCATATACGTAGTCGAATCCGTATTTCTGGCGCAGGTAGTTGCCGAAATAGGTGAACCCGCCCGAGAGGATCGCCGTTTTATAGCCCACACGCTTGAGGATCGTCATCATGCGCTCCAGCCCTTCGGTGATGGGCAGGTTACGGGCTATTTCCTCCATGACCGAGACGTCGAGCCCCTTGAGCAGGGCCACGCGCTCGGTGAAGCTTTCGCGGAAGTCGATCTCGCCCCGCATGGCGCGCGCCGTGATCTCGCGCACCGCATCGCCCACGCCGGCACGCTCGGCCAGTTCGTCGATCACCTCGGTCTCGATCAGCGTCGAATCCATGTCGAAGCAGATCAGGCGGCGGCTGCGGCGGTAGATGTCGTCTTTCTGGAACGAAACGTCGAGCCCGATCTCCGACAGATTCATGAACCCCTCCTGCATCGTGCTGCGCTCCTCGTCGGTGAGCGACCCGCGCACCGAAAGTTCGATGCACGATTTGGCCGCACGGTCGTCCTCGCTGAGCGGGATGCGGCCCGTCAGGCGCTTTATGGCGTCGATATTCAGCCCGTGCTGTGCCACCACGCGTGTCACTTCGGCGATATGGCGTGCCGTGACCGTACGTCCCAGGAGGGTGATGATGTAGCGGTTCTTGCCCTGCCGGCCGACCCAGTTGTCGTAGTTCTGTTCCGAAATGGGAGTGAAACGGATCATCACTCCCAGCTCCGATGCCTTGAACAACAGCTCCTTCATGATGTTGCCCGATTTGTCCGACGTAGTCCGGAACAGGATGCCCAGCGTCAGCGACTGGTGGATGTTGGCCTGGCCGATGTCGAGGATGAAGGCGTCGTAGCGTGCGAGTATTTCGGTGAGCGAAGAGGTCATGCCCGGCTTGTCTTCGCCGGATATATTTATCTGGATGATTTCGACGTTGTTTTGCATCTTGTAGCGTTTTTCCTTTTTTCTTTTCCGTAAATTCGTAGACAAAGTTAGTAAACTTCTCTTTTTTTTGGTTATTTTTGCAGACAAACTTTATTTCTGGTATATGTGGCCTCTTTTTTTAGGAACCGATACGCCCGCGCCGCTGATGCTGCCCGACAGTGTGCAGAAAGCCAATTTTGCGGAAACCGTCCATAAAATTGCGAACCTCGATTTCGAGACCGTATTGCAAAACCTCCTGTCCGAGTCGGTCTGGATACTGCTGAAAATAGCCCTCGCGCTGGCGATCTATTTCATCGGCCGTTGG
>ERZ773143.2755-NODE-2755-length-11961-cov-4.102133_pt1 | contig 11961 bp, 6 predicted proteins | sample MGYA00580852_ERZ773143 | MGnify/ENA primary metagenome ERZ773143 (study PRJEB29015, sample SAMEA2737853) | human gut metagenome | biome: human gut; feature: human-associated habitat; material: faeces | place: China | collected 2012 ... | reverse complement strand
GGCAGTGTACGAGTATGACGGACACGAAGGACTGAATCTGCTTATGTTAGATGACGCAATTCCTGCTGGGGCTAAGCTGTATTAAGAAAGTAAATGCATGTATTTTACGACAAATGATGAGCTATGATATAGTAAACAATATTTCTAAACTTAAAAAACAGGTTGCTAAATTCAGAGAAACTGTATATACTAAAGATAGAAGTAAATGTTTGCCGCTTGCTGATGGTGCGGGGTATAAATAATTCAGTTCGTAAATGAAGCCACTTGCTATACAGGTGGGATAAAAATAGTATAGTTTGTAAATGTTCCCCATCAGTGAATGCTGATGGGGAATTTTATCACATAGGAAAGGTTATTTATGGAGATACAACAGGGATATTCGTATCATATCAAGGATGAATTTTTTGACTTGGTTCAGGATAAATATTTGATGAGTAATAAGGAACAGGGGAACTATCGTCCTCATTACTATGCAATTCAGGATAGAAAAAATCCAAAATTGTATTGGATGATACCAATTAGCTCACAAGCTGAGAAATACAAGGAAATCGTTGAAAAGAAAAAGAAACGATATGGTAAATGCAATACGATAGTGATTGGATTATTTGCAGGGAAAGAAAATGCTTTTTTGATACAGAATACATTTCCTGTTATTGAAAAATACTTTGACCATGTTCATACGATTCAGGAACAGCCTGTAACGATACATAAAAAGTTGGATAAGGTACTTGTTGAAAATCTGAATGAAGTACTGGCTATGTATAATCGTGGAATAAAATTGACTTTTACGGATATTAAAGCGATTAGGAATATTATGGAAGAAGAACTTGGAAAATAGAGAGGACACCATTGCTTATGCAAATGTAAGTAATGGTGTCCTTTTGTATGAGCAATGTTTATAAACCCACTGTAATTCCAACAAGAAAGGATTCCTCACCGGGAACAAGATCAAGATCACCGCCATGGCTTTCAATGATTTTTCGGACAGAGGAAAGCCCGATTCCATGATCAGCAGATGTACCCTTTCGGGAGAGGAATGTTTTTCCCTCTTGCAAGGCCAGACCGTCGTAAGTGTTTTCAATCTTCAAAAAGTACATATTGCCTCTGGTTTCGCCTGCAATGAAAACGCGGCGCACCCCTTGCTTTTGGCGGCTGCACGCCTCAACGGCATTGTCCAAAAGATTGCCCAGCACCGTACACAGTTCCACATCGGTAAGCGGCATATGATCGGGAAGATCGAGCCGCACCTGAAATTCTGTCCCTTGTGTCTGCGCCATGCCGTAGTAGTATTCAATCAGCGCATTTACGACGGGATTTTTGCAGAACTGGGCAGGGGAGTGACCCGATGATGCCGCAACCTGTTCCTCTACCTGTAACAGGAAGGAGCAGATCTCCGTCTGCCCACGTTCAGAGGCCATGCGGTCTATGGTGCGCAGATGGTGTTTGATGTCGTGGATCAGCCTTCTGTTTTCTGCCGCTGCTTCAGAAACCTGACGGCTGTATTCGGTCTGCATAGAAAGCTGACGGATGACCTGCTTGCGTTCTTCCTGAAAAATCAGGCTGTTTCCATATCCTTCTATCACATCGCGCCAGAGGGAATAACCGATGGCTGCTGCTATGAAAAAGCTGCCCCATTCCAAAAACCAACCGCCGATAACCGGCTCATAAACCGGCAGAAGGCGATCCCATATAAAGGCGCAGGTTGCGGCTGCCGCAGCATAGAAGATCGGCCTGCTCCGTTTTTCTCCTCTGTGAATGGCAAGCACAGCGATGATAAGCAGATAGAGCGCAGATGCCGCCTTATAACAAAAGACCGATGCAGAGAAGAAACGAATCGCTCCAAGGGAGAGATGGGAAGCCATCATGCCATACACAAACGCATATACCAGGAAGGCAGCGCCCACCCCATTACTGATGGCCGCAGGCAGGAAGCCCGGCCTGCATATCCGGTTTTGCAGAACTACGATCAGCCAGGTAACCAGATAGATACAGAACAGTTCAATCGTGTACCAGGGGAATACGGGAACCGCAGCCAGCATATGAAGCACAGGATAGGATGACAGGCCGCACATGGCAAGGCAGATCAGTCCGAACAGGAATGTATTTTTCTGTTTCATCCGGCGGCTGAAATAAAAGGACAGCAGCGCACAGACAAAGGTAACTGTACAGCTGAACAGGCAGAATGCAAACCGGATTCCTCTGGTTGTATTGACCGCCAGCATCGTTCCGAAAGCAGGCGGATAGACAATCCCTCCGTAAAAGTGGTCATAGTTGCTGACCGCTATGGTGAGTGTGACCGGTTTTCCGCCATGAAAAGTGACCATGCGGTTTTGAACCAATGGTGTCCCCTGTGCCGGTTCCCCCATTTGCAGGATCAGGTCATGATCCAGATAAAGGTTGTAAGCAGAAAACACTTCCGGGATTTCCAGCGCATATGTTTCCTTCCGTTCCGGCAGAAAGAATGTCATCTGATAAGTCCCGCAGCCATAGGGAGAAGGGTTTGCAGGGCTGGAGAAATTGGTCTGCTCTCCGATGGAAAGGTAGCGCATATAATGGCTTTCATCCCGTATTTCTTCCGGGGTCAAAAGCGCGTCAGGATAAAATGCCCAGCCGGATACCAGAAAGCGCACCGGTGACTTTTGAAGTTCTTCCTCAGAAAGCGCCAGAATCCCATTTGCCGCCTGGATTGTGTTCTGGCTATATTTATTATTGAACTGATACAGGCCAAGAAAAAACAGGGATGAGCACAGGCAGACCATACATAAGGCAGCATATTTTTTTACCGCAGAAGATACCATCTTATTTTCGCCTCCTCCTTAGGAAAAACACACCGGCAGACAGAAGAAGCAGACAGGCCGGAATCAAAAGGAGTATGGGCGACCGGCTATGCTCTGTGTCGGCGGCCTGTGCCAGGGAAACGGCATCTTCCTTTCCCACAATGGTGTAAGTCCCTGTATGGCTGATCTGAAAGGAAGCGGCTTTCGCCGTATCGTCATAACCGGTCATGGGAACTTCCACGCCGCTTTCATCACAGAGGAACCATGTGCCGGCTGCCGGGTCATTTGGACAGGGCAGCATGACAGAAACATCCGGCAGGGAGCTGAGCGCAGTTCCATTGATGGAAAACGAAAAAGAAAAACCGCCGTCCGTATCCTTTTGGATGATGACTTCAATCTGATCTTCGTTTTGGATGCCCTCCGGCAAGGCGTCTTTTGGTATGCTGATAGTGATTCCCTGTTTGGAAAAGACGGCTCTTTGCTCCCCTGTTTGCAGCATCATCAAAAAGCGCGTGCCGGAAATCCGGTCAGTGGTTTCATCGAAGAACTCTGAAAAAGCAGAGTTTTGGGAATCTGCGACTTCCTGGGGAACGGTCATAGCGCTTTGCACCGGCTCTTTCCTGTTTTCCGAAAGCTTCCAGGCAGGATCGGGTACGGTAAGCTCTGAAGCGCCGGCAATCGTCTGCACTTCAGGGGGCTGCTGCAAAGCGGTATCTTCCTCTGTATCACCGTTTGCCTGTTCCGATGGGAAATCGTCTTTATCTATATCTATGGAATCATTCTTTCCCTCCCAGGATGGCTCGGAAGACTTGTGGGATGGTTCATGATCCGCAGGATCATTTTCTTCACTGACAGGTGGTGTTTTTTCAGAATCGTTGGAATCCACTCTGCCGCCATTTGTTGCAGGCGGTTTTGGAGGCTTTGTGGAGGGCCTGTCTGCGAAACCGTCATCCTGATCGTCGGTATCTTCAGGAGGCGGTTGAATGATGGTATCGGGTGGATTTCCGCCTGCATCCCCTCCATCCCGGTCGCCTTCATGGTACCCTTCAAGGACAATTTCATCTGCGTAGGTAAAGGAGAGGATGCCGGTCTGTCCGCCGTCATAATCCACCTGAAGGCGGTAACTGCTGCCCGGCATCAGCAGACGGGTAGCAATCGAGAGCATTTCCTGACCCACATAAACGCCACTTTCCAGACGGTTCCATGAACCGTTGTTTTCGGACAGCCATACGCTGATCTCATCCAGTTCCCCCGGCGGTGTGACCCAGGGAAAATGAAGGTTTCCTCTGGCGGACAGAAAGCAGTTAATGTCCGGTCTGCCTGGAGCCTGTACAGAAACAGGAATTGAGATTTCAGGGAAAGCAATTCCCTTTGCAAACGCAGTATTTGCTGGTGCGGTCAGCTTTCCAATGGCATGGTACAGTCCCACAGTATTCAAATCAATACCAGAAAAATCCCATTCCACCACAGCGGTGTAGCTGGTTCCATTTTCCGCATAGCATTCCAGATAGTAAGGGGAAAAGGCAAACAAATTTTCCAGCGTTTCGGTTTCGCTGTCCTGTTGAACCGCAAACGCGTCCGTATAAGGATACCATTGCTCTATGGAGGTAATGACAGCAGGCGGCATTTCTTTCACCCGGACGGAAATCTGAAGCTCCTGCAAGACAGCTTCACCAAAGGCATACCCCTCCGGCAGTTTAATCCGACCTGCTGCGGTATATTCGCCTGGAGTGGTCTGGTCAATGGCCGAAAAATCCCATGCGACAGAAAATGTTTCCTGCCGGATTTCTTCACCTGCTGTTACCGTGGCGCAGACGGTTTGATACCGAAGGGCCAGCTGATAAATTTCCTCCAGGTCATCATCAGACGGTGTGGTTCTAAGGGGCAGGGTGAAATCTGGCAGGGAGAGCAGTTCGTCTTCCTTTTGTATTTCTGTGACAAGGACGAGGGATACTTCTTCCGATGCTTCCGGGGTTTTGCTCTCCAGTGTCCCTGGAGTCTCGCTTTCTAAATCCTGCAAAATCTCCCTTCTTTCATCGGCATTGGCTGGGGTTGCAGTTTCAGCGGCAAATGCGGGGATACTGCAGGTGAAGCAGAGGAGACAGGCCAGACAGCCCTCCAGAATACGCCTGTGCATTTGCTTCATTCTCATACGATACCCCCCATTCCAGAGAAAACATATTGACGGTAGGATTCCCGCAGCTGTTTTCCATTGCGGAGGGCAATCGGAAGTTCCTCCCCGTTTATCAAACGGAAGGTCTGACTGTCAACCTGGCTGATGTAATCCATGTTGATTAAAATGCCCCGGTAGCAGGGCAAAAAACGCTTGTCCTTCTGCAATGCGGCAGTAACCTCCTGAAAGCCTCCGCTTACCGGTATCACGCGTTCCGCCGTATGAATCCGTGTCATACGGTTTTGATAATCTATGTATAGAATCTTCTCTGTGGGAAGTTCCAGCTTTTGACGGTCAGCCATAACCGAAAGTGTCATCACTTCATAGGGCGGTTTTAGCTGGCACAGCTCCATCGCTTCTTCAAAATCTGCCTGATGGAGCGAAAGCGGCTTCAGCAGATAATAGCTGGCGGACAGGCTGTACCCCATCCGGGCATAATCTTCTGTAATGGTCAGAAAAACGATCTTACAGAGCCTGTTTTTCTGGCGCAGCCTTCTGGCGGCCTCTATTCCATCCATGTTCTCCATATAGATGTCCATAAAGACAAGCTGAAAATTGACCTGGGCGGCAGCTTTCAGAAAATTCTCTCCGTCCTCAAATTCTGTCAGCGTATAGTCCAGCTGATGCTTTTTCATATAATTTTCCAGGCAGACAGACAGTTCTGCTCTGTCCTCTGCTCTGTCATCCACAATCGCAATCTGCATCGTGCCATCTCCTTTGCACAATAATCCAATATTAGTATAACATAAAACCGCAGGAAAAAACTTGCGTCTTAAACAGGAAACCTGCGTCTTAAACAAAGTCGGTTGCATTTCCCTTGACAAGATGCTACTCTAATTATACTACCAGACTTTCCGATGAGAAGGTCTGGTTTTTTTATGTGACAGGAAATTCTGAAGAATTCCCTGTCACATAAAAAAGGCACTAACGTGCCAAAGATGCGCACTTGCGCGAAGATGTAGATTGTCGCAAGCGACCGCGCAAGGCGCAAGAATGTGCCAAGGCACATTCTTTCTTGTTTTTCTTTTCAGGAAAGGAGGCTCAGCATGAAAATCGCACTTTGTACGGAATTAAGGAATGCAGAATGGTTTGAGAGCAGGCTGCGCTCCCTTTTTGCTGGGGACGGACAGCTTGTCATCGACGAGCTATGGAATGAGAAGCAGCTATCTCAGGCACTGCGGCGGAGCCGATATCATGCGGTTGTCATCGCCATGACCGGGGCAAGGGGATTGGAGGCTGCCATTCAGGCAAAGCAGCTGGCACCGGAAACACCGCTTGTCTGGTGGAGCGATGATAAAAACTTCGCCCTGATCGCGTATCAGCTTCGTATCCCGGCATTCCTCTCCATAGATTGTAGTGATCAGGAGCTATATGAGGCGATGGAGCCCATCAGGAAACGGAGGTATGGAAATGCGAATTGCGCTATGCAGCTATAGTCAGAAGGAGAAAGAAACGGCGTTACTGATGAAGCTTGGCAAAGTAGACCGCTTTGACAATGGCGTATTCTGCGTCTATGCCATGCAGCGGGATGGGCCTTATGATGCTGTGGTGGTCATGGAGGACGGAGCCAGGGGGATGAATTTCTGCATGAGCATACGAGGGTACAGCAAGGATGTCCCGCTCCTGTGGATCAGCGACCAGGCAGAGTTTGAACCCCAAAGCCGCAGGATGCAGGCGGACACCTTTTTGGTAAAGCCCGTTACAGAGCATCAGCTGGGGGAAGCAGTCTCCCGGCTTCTTCAGGGAAAAAGGGGAAGTAATGAATCAGGTGAGGAGGAAACGTATGAATAAAAAATATTACCGGAGAGAACAAAACCGTCACGCTATATAGAAAATAATGACAACAGGAGGAAATGGATATGAGGTATAAAAAGAAGAAACGGCAGATCGTATCTGCAGCATTGGCGGCAATGATGGCGATGCAGTTATGCATACCGTCTGCAACGTTTGCTGCAGTTTCTACAAAAAAGTTGAAATTGATCACGGGATTTACGGAATTACCGGAGGAGGTCGCGCATATTCAGATCCCTGCGGATGCCGGAGAAAACTTTGAGGATTATCTGAATTTCCCGGAGACGATCGAGGCTTCGGTGGTGGAATATAAGAACGTGAATCATCAGAAAAATAATGCGGATCGTGACAAGGGTGCGGAAGATGAGACGGCGGCAGCAGACGACAGTGATGAGGAAGAAGACTTTGGAATTGCTACCGGCAGTAATGCAAAGAAAGAAAATCTGAATGAGGAGGAAACTCCGGAAACAGAAAATTCAGAAAACATGCCGGATAGCAATGATGAGGAGGAAGCAGATAAACAGGAAGTTCAGGAGAAAGACCAGCAGGGTACGTTTCTGATCGCGACCGACAGCAATGCCGGGGATTTTCTTGAGGATTATGAGTTTGAAGATGAGGAAATCTCAGAAGATATCCCGGTGCTGACGGATATCAGCGTTACTTGGGAGCCGGATGAGAACCGGGAAGATGAAAGTGGTTTCTATTATTATCTTCCGGTTCTTCCGAGAGAGTATATTTTGGCAGCGGGCGTGGAGCTTCCGGAGATCGAGGTCAGCATGGACGGCGGAATCGCTTTGCTGGCATCAACAGATACTTATAATATTGCGGATGGCGGTATCAGCATCAACAGCAACACATTGGAACAGTATAAGGATGCGACTATCACGGGAAGCAGTACGACCAACGTTATTCTGGTTAGTGGTGTGGATGCTACAATCACGATTTCGAATCTGAATATCCAGATTCCGATCGATAAGAACGATGAGACAGCAAGTACCTGGATACCGGCGATCCGACTGGGAAATGGTGCAAACCTGAATCTGATTCTGGAGGGAAAAAATACACTCAAGGGCGGTGATATGTGTGCGGCTATTGATGTGCCGGAAGGCTGCACCCTGACGATCAGCGGAGAGGGAAGCTTAAAAGCAACCGGTGGAGAAGGCGCCGGAATTGGTGCGTCAAGCAGGAGAAATGGTTCCTTGGGGACAATTGTGATCGACGGAGGCGATATCAAAGCTTATGGCGGCGAGATGGCAGCAGGTATTGGCGGCAGTGCAGAGGGCGGCAGCGGTACCATTATCATCAACAACGGAACTGTATATGCCAAGGGCGGACATGGAAGCTACTACAAGGATATTAAAAATGTATACGGTGGAGCAGGAATTGGCGGTGGAGCGAACGGCTACGTGGATAAGATTGAGATCAATGGTGGCAATGTGACAGCCTGTGGAGGATATGTTACGAACGCAGGAAGACGCCCTGGAGCCGCAATCGGCTGTGGCGGTGGTGGAGCAAAAGCGGTAGAAGGCGGATACAAGTATGGTGAGATTGCGATCAATGGCGGAACGGTTTCGGCCATTGCATATCAGAATGAAGTGTATGCCATTGGTATCGCAGTAAAGCCAGGTCAATCGTTGCCGGGTGGTACTTTGGATGGCTCTATTTCTATCAGTAATGAAGCCACAGTAAACTTAAATGGCGGCGATTATTTCCCGAAAAGTGAAAATTTCGAACTGAAAAAGTATACCATTCAGGGCACGATTGCGGACGTACGATTCACCGAAAGCACTTATCCGGTGACAATCAGCGTGGGAGAGATTACCTGGGATGCAGGGACGATGCAGGTGAGCGATTATCAAGGTACACTTAAGGCATCCAATTATCTGAAGCCATTAACGTCAGGGACACAGGTAACGGTAGATGTGACGCTTGGAGAAAACTATGTTTATCAGATGGCGGCTGACGTCGATGATGAGAATGCAACGATCACTTTGAAGACCGGAATTCCTCTTTATGAGACAAGATTAAAATTTGTTTCCACGGTGATCACGAGCGATCAGATATTACAGGCAACCGATATCACGATCAAGCAGGATGGTGAACCGTTGATCAATCAAGAAGGTCAAAGTGCAGCTATGGTCATTCCTTCCAAGCAGATTTCGTATGATGAAGCGAACACGGGACATCTGACGGTATATCTGCCGGAAAATGAGGGAAACACAGAGATTTCGGTGACGGTACCGGGCTTAAATGACGGCAATCCGATCACAAAATCAGGTGAGACGATTTCGACAACAACACCAAATGAAATTGAGATGTTTTATGATAATACCTTTTGTAGTCATGAGTACTATAATGCAGATGGATTTTGTGAAGCATGTGGTGCATATCAGAAGGCAATAAAGTCGGGGGAATATTATGAGATTTATAATGCCGGTCAGCTTTTCTGGTTTGCAAAGCAGTTTAATGATGGTGAAATCCCTAATAAGAGCAATCTGAAGCTGATGAAGGATATTAAGATCCCGGACGGATATGCCTGGACAAGCATTGGAGCCATATCTGATGGTAAGTCTTTCAAGGGGAATATTGAGGGAAATTACCATGTAATTTCCGGACTGCGACCTGCTAATGACAATACAAGTTATAAGTGGGGACTGGTGGCAAGGATTCAAGATGGGAGTGTACAAAATATAGGGCTGGTGTTGGAAGGTAATTGGACTTGCGGGTTGTGTCGTAACGCTTATGCTATCAACATTCAGAATTGTTTTGTAGTAGGAACAGATTTTTCAGATAGTTGTTCAAACGGAACGGTGACTAATTGCTTGGCTGTATCAGGAAAACTGGAAGGAACTGGTTCCACGATGAGTAATAGGGCTAGTTTTAAGAACTGTTATGAGACAACAAAAGGCACATTTAGTAGTTGGGGTGGAATTACTACTCTAGATAGCGAAGAAAAACTGAAATCCGGCGAAATTGCCTATAAATTAAACGGTGAAAAATCAGATGGTACGTGGGGACAGGTGATCGGAACGGAGGATTACCCGCATTTCCGCAAGTACAGTAAGACGGTATATTATGATCAAGCTACTCAGACATATTCTAATAATAACGCGGCAAGTATCACTTCCGCAGCTGTCACGGATATTAAGACGATTTCTGAAACAAAAGCGACTGCTACACTTAAGGCAACAGGAACTCTCGGAGCAGAGGTTAAGTTTTTATTAACCTCCGGCGAGGATGAGCAGACAGGGACATTAGATGATATGTTCTTGAATGGAAGGACACTTGCGGAAAGTTCTTCCGGAAACTATGAGTATACTATTGAGGATTTAGCTCCGGACACAGAATATCTTGTCAGACTGATGATTAAAAAGGATGGTACGTTATCTCTTGATGTAACCTATGTAAATTTCCAGACAGAAAAAGTGCGGCAGGAGGCACCTACTGCTGCTGATGTTTCTATCAATTACGAACAGGAGACTTTAGAGAATAAAGCTTCCTGCGATCTGGAGTATGCTGCTTCTAAGGATGCACAGTCATGGACAACTATAAGACAGGGTGGTATGGTTCGTCTGACAGGGCTGCTGGATAACATTCGTGAAAATGGTGGGTCTGTACCATTCTATATTCGCAAGAAAGCATCCTCGTCCATGTCAGCCAGTGAAGCGGTTTTGGTGGCGGATTTGCAAACACAGACGATTCCGGAAGAATCGAACAAGCCGAATATTGATTATCGGAAGGAAGAAATCACAATTTCCTCATCTTTACAGTATGTGATTGTAAACGGAACCAATACCTCTCCAAACTGGACATCTGCAAAAATGGGCAGTGGATCAGGAATTTCGATTACAGACATCATTTCTTCCGATCATGAGAGTACGGTTTATTATCGGTATGCTGCAAGCAACACGGATGAGAAATTTGCCGGAAAACCCAAAAGTATCACGATTCTTAAAAGAACGGCAGCACCGGCTGCAATAACTGAGGGTGAGGTGACTATAACCGGTACGACGATTACCATAAACAGAACGAATCCGGAAAATGACATTGAGTATGGATACCGTGATGTAGATTCAGACGGAGCATTTACATGGATTGACGGTACGGAAATTCAGGGATTATATCCGGCACATGGATATCAGGTAACCAGCAGAATAAAGGCGAAAGAGAATGCATTTGCTTCTGAGAGAACGGAACCGCTTAATGTGTCTACCAAGGATACACTGAGAATTGTAGGAAACGGAACACAAAAGTGGAATGCGAAAGGGACTTATGGGGTTTCACTTGCTCAGATTCCGGTTTCCCTGGCTTCTGGTTATGGTGTGTATAATGGTGCAAATCAACTGGTAGCCGGAACCTGGAGCTGGGAACCGGAAAATAGTAGTTCAGCATCTGGTATTTATCCGAATGTAGAAGATAACAAGGCTTATACCGTGAAATTTACACCGACAGATTCAAGTGCTTCATACGATAGGACATTAACAGATTCCGTGGTACCGGAAATTTCTAAGTACCCACTGCAATTTTCAGTTGCGGTAGAAGATAAGACCTATGATAGCACGAAAACAGCAACTGTGCATGAACCGCTGATTGTAAAGACTGGCGTGGATACAGGTTCAGGAGAGGAGCAGCTGCAGATTACAGGCTTAATAGCCGCTTTTGAGGATGCAAATGCCGGAGCCGATAAAAAGGTTATGATCGATGCTTCGCAGGCAGTGATAACAGGAGTAGCAGCGAGCGGTGGTGGAGCAGCAGCCGATCCGGATAACTACCAGGTCAACATTCCTTCCAGTGCAACCGCAACGATCAAAAAAGCAGCATCTTCGATCACGATCAATGATGCAGAGTGGCCGGGAACGAAAACATATGGCGATCCTGATTTTCCATTGACTGGAGTTACCACCGTTGGAGACGGAGCGGTGACCAAGACAAGCGACTCTGCGAATGTACTGACGGTTGATGCAGATGGCCGGGCAACGATCCATGGCGCAGGTACGGCAACGGTAACGATAAGTGTGGCAAGTGGCACCAATTACACGGCAGGTAATAATTCCAGACCGATCACCGTTCAGAAGGGAACCATTTCCCTGAATCTGAAAGCCGGAAGGAAAACAGATCTGATGCAGAGACTCCTGGCAGTTCTTGGAAATGTGGAAGATACTTATGTTCTGACTCTGGAAGCGAAGGGAGCTTATCAGGATGTTCCCGGCTTCCTGCCCG
>ERZ773143.2752-NODE-2752-length-11980-cov-3.275891_pt1:2500-11980 | contig 11980 bp, 7 predicted proteins | sample MGYA00580852_ERZ773143 | MGnify/ENA primary metagenome ERZ773143 (study PRJEB29015, sample SAMEA2737853) | human gut metagenome | biome: human gut; feature: human-associated habitat; material: faeces | place: China | collected 2012 ... | reverse complement strand
GAATTTTTTGAATTTGAAAAAATTCTATTTTCAATATTCCTATTTACGGCGACGAAGAATAAAACTATCACTATATTTTTTCCTTTTCCGACTTCTTCTTCCAAGCGCAGGATAACCCCAAGGAGTTGTGGGTTTTTTTCTACCAATTGGGGCTTTCCCTTCCCCACCTCCATGGGGATGGTCTACAGGGTTCATAACTACTCCTCTTACTACAGGACGCTTACCTATCCAACACTTCGATCCGGCTCTACCCAAACTTTGTTGATTCACCCCAACATTACCCACTTGTCCGACTGTTGCTAAGCAGTTTTTGGATATCAAACGGACCTCCCCAGAAGGTAATTTTAATGTGGCCGATTTCCCCTCTTTTGCAATCAGTTTCGCTACAGCACCTGCTGCTCTAGCTAATTGTCCACCCTTTCCAAGTGTGATTTCTATGTTATGTATGGCCGTGCCTAAGGGCATATCGGTTGAAGTAGATTCTTCTTTTAAAAACCCCTTCCCAAACTGTACAAGCTTCTTCCAAAGCATACGGCTTTCTAGATGTATATGATGATATCTAGACAGATGGATCTTTATCTTATATGAATCGTATGATGAAGTACCACATGAGTGGATATATAGGAATCCAAATCTGCCGAATCACTCATGTATGATCTTCTACATCCTAGGTCTCCCCGTTCCATCATCTGGCTTATGTTCTTCATGTAGCATTCAGACCGAATGACTCTATGAAATTACGTCGATACTTCCACATATTATGGGTAACGTAGGAGACATCTCTATTTTTCCCCGGGGGGATCTTTATAATTACCACTGCTTAGCTTTCAATTCGCCTCTGACCATCAAATTAAATGTGAATAACCCGTCCTCCTCTCTTTGAAACAAGGGGCGCTTCCGGTTCTGTGCGTGCTTCAAACAATTTTGTCTTCTCCATATTACTATATCTCTAGAGTCAATAATTTTCTATGAGGAACTACTGAACTCAATCACTTGCTGCCGTTACTCAACAGTTTTCTGTTGAGGTCTATCCCATAGAGGTACTCAAATTGGATCAGTGATTGATTTCTAGGTTTCATCGTAAACCTAATTGGTTACTTCCAATTACGTAAATCAATAGTTCAAACCGCACTCAAAGGTAGGGCATTTCCCATTGATATAGGGACTTCTGTACCAGAAACAATGGTATCTCCAATTATAGCCCCTCTGGGGTGTAAAATATATCTTTTCTCGCCATCCCCATAATGTATGAGACAAATGTATGCATTTCGATTAGGGTCATATTCTATGGTTACGATTCTACCAGATATGTCTTTTTCATTCCGTCGAAAATCGATTTTACGGTATAGACGCTTATGACCTCCCCCTCTATGTCTTGTGGTAATGATTCCTCTGGCATTACGACCTTTACCACAATGATGCTGTCCACAGATCAAATTATTTCGTGGATTGGATTTCATTTGACTGTCTATGGCTCTATTACGTGTGCTCGGGGTAGAAGTTTTGTATAAATGTATCGCCGTGTTATTAAGTATTTTGCTTTAAGTTCTTTTCTCTATAAGAGGTGGAATAGAATAACCCGGTTGAAGCGTAATGATCATACGTCTGTAATGCATTGTATGTCCCATAATAGGTCCTATTCTTCTACCCTTTCCTGGGAGTCGATGACTATTCATAGCTATTACCTTGACACCAAAGAAGAGTTCGACCCAATGCTTTATTTCTGTCCTAGTTGATCCTGATTCGACATTAGAAGTATATTGATTGTTCCCCAATAACCGAATACTTTTTTCTGTAAATACTGCATATTTGATTCCATCCATAACTCCATTTTCTTCCCTATGAGTTCCAGTATCGATAAGAATTCTAGTTCTTACTGTTCATATGTTATGGTATGAATATACCATACCAATTCGTTATGTATGGATGATGAGATTCCATTGATACAGAGCCAATTCCAATAGACTTATTGAACGTTCCCATTGGCGTGCATCCAGCAGGAATTGAACCTACGAATTTGCCAATTATGAGTTGGGCGCTTTAACCATTCAGCCATGGATGCTTAACAGGGCTCATTGTACATCGTGAATAACCAAATTCCAATTGAAATGAAATCTTTAGGAGGAATCAATGAAAATCTTTAGGAGGAATCAATGAAACGATATCAATTCAAATCCTGGATCTTCGAATTGAGAGAGATATTGAGAGAGATCAAGAATTCTCACTATTTCTTAGATTCATGGATCAAATTCGATTCAGTGGGATCTTTCACTCACATTTTTTTCCACCAAGAACGTTTTATGAAACTCTCTGACCCCCGAATTTGGAGTATCCTACTTTCACGTGATTCACAGGGTTCAACAAGCAATCGATATTTCACGATCAAAGGTGTAGTACTGCTTGTAGTAGTGGTCCTTATATCTCGTATTACCAATCGAAAGATGGTCGAAAGAAAAAATCTCTATTTGATGGGGCTTCTTCCTATACCTATGAATTTCATTGGACCCAGAAATGATACATTGGAAGAATCTTTTGGCTCTTCCAATATCAATAGGTTGATTGTTTCGCTCCTGTATCTTCCAAAAGAGAAAAAGATTTCTGAGAGTTGTTTCATGGATCCGCAAGAGAGTACTTGGGTTCTCCCAATAAATAAAAAGTGTATCATGCCTGAATCGAACCGGGGTTCGCAGTGGTGGAGGAACCGGATCGGAAAAAAGAGGGATTCTAGTTGTAAGATAGCTAATGAAACCGTAGCTGGAATTGAGATCTCATTCAAAGAGAAAGATAGCAAATATCTGGAGTTTCTTTTTTTATCCTATACGGATGATCCGATCCGCAAGGACCATGATTGGGAATTGTTTGATCGTCTTTCTCCGAGGAAGAAGCGAAACATAATCAACTTGAATTCGGGACAGCTATTCGAAATCTTAGGGAAAGACTTGATTTGTTATCTCATGTCTGCTTTTCGTGAAAAAAGACCAATTGAAGGGGAGGGTTTCTTCAAACAACAAGGAGCTGAGGCAACTATTCAATCAAATGATATTGAGCACGTTTCCCATCTCTTCTCGAGAAACAAGTGGGGTATTTCTTTGCAAAATTGTGCTCAATTTCATATGTGGCAATTCCGCCAAGATCTCTTCGTTAGTTGGGGGAAGAATCAGCACGAATCGGATTTTTTGAGGAACGTATCGAGAGAGAATTGGATTTGGTTAGACAATGTGTGGTTGGTAAACAAGGATCGGTTTTTTAGCAGGGTACGGAATGTATTGTCAAATATTCAATATGATTCCACAAGATCTATTTTCGTTCAAGTAACGGATTCTAGCCAATCGAAAGGATCCTCTGATCAATCCAGAGATCATTTCGATTCCATTAGAAATGAGGATTCAGAATATCACACATTGATCGATCAAACAGAGATTCAGCAACTAAAAGAAAGATCGATTCTTTGGGATCCTTCCTTTCTTCAAACGGAACGAACAGAGATAGAATCAGATCGATTCCCGAAATGCCTTTTTGGATCTTCCTCAATGTCCCGGCTATTCACGAAACGTGAGAAGCAGATGAATAATCATCTGCTTCCGAAAGAAATCGAAGAATTTCTTGGGAATCCTACAAGATCAATTCGTTCTTTTTTCTCTGACAGATGGTCAGAACTTCATCTGGGTTCGAATCCTACTGAGAGGTCCACTAGAGATCAGAAATTTTTGAAGAAAAAACAAGATGTTTCTTTTGTCCCTTCCAGGCGATCGGAAAATAAAGAAATGGTTGATATATTCAAGATAATTACGTATTTACAAAATACCGTCTCAATTCATCCTATTTCATCAGATCCGGGATGTGATATGGTTCCGAAGGATGAACCAGATATGGACAGTTCCAATAAGATTTCATTCTTGAAAAAAAATCCATTTTTGGATTTATTTCATCTATTCCATAACCGGAACAAAGGGGGATACACGTTACACCACGATTTTGAATCAGAAGAGAGATTTCAAGAAATGGCAGATCTATTCACTCTATCAATAACCGAGCCGGATCTGGTGTATCATAGGGGATTTGCCTTTTCTATTGATTCCTACGGGTTGGATCAAAAAAAATTCTTGAATGAGGTATTCAACTCCAGAGATGAATCGAAAAAGAAATCTTTATTGGTTCTACCTCCTCTTTTTTATGAGGAGAATGAATCTTTTTATCGAAGGATCAGAAAAAAATTGGTCCGGATCTACTGCGGGAATGATTTGGAAGATCCAAAACTAAAAACAGCGGTATTTGCTAGCAACAACATAATGGAGGCAGTCAATCAATATAGATTGATCCGAAATCTGATTCAAATCCAATATAGCATCTATGGGTACATAAGAAATGTATCGAATCGATTCTTTTTAATGAATAGATCCAATCGCAACTTCGAATATGGAATTCAAAGGGATCAAATAGGAAATGATACTCTGAATCATATAACTATAATGAAATATACGATCAACCAATATTTATTGAATTTGAAAAAGAGTCAGAAGAAATGGTTTGATCCTCTTATTTCTCGAACCGAGAGATCCATGAATCGGGATCCTGATGCATATAGATACAAATGGTCCAATGGGAGCAAGAATTTACAGGAACATTTGGAACATTTCGTTTCTGAACAGAAGAACCGTTTTCAAGTAGTGTTCGATCGATTACGTATGAATCAATATTCGATTGATTGGTCCGAGGCTATCGACAAACAAGATTTGTCTAAGTCACTTCGTTTCTTTTTGTCCAAGTCACTTCTCTTTTTGTCCAAGTCACTTCCCTTTTTGTCCAAGTCACTTCCCTTTTTCTTTGTGAGTATCGGGAATACCCCCATTCATAGGTCCGAGATCCACATCTATGAATTGAAAAGTCCGAATGATCAACCCTGCAATCAGTTGTTAGAATCAATAGGTGTTCAAATCGTTCATTTGAATAAATTGAAACCCTTCTTATTGGATGATCGTGATACTTCCCAAAGACCGAAATTCTTGATCAATGGAGGAACAATATTACCATTTTTGTTCAAAAAGATACCAAAGTGGATGATTGACTCATTCCATACTAGAAATAATTGCGGAAAATTCTTTGATAACACGGATTCCTATTTCTCAATGATATCCCACGATCGAGACAATTGGCTGAATCCCGTGAAACCATTTCATAGAAGTTCATTGATATCTTCTTTTTATAAAGCAAATCGACTTCGATTCTTGAATGATCCACATCACTTCTGGTTCTATTGTAACAAAAGATTCCCTTTTTTTGTGGAAAAGACCCGTATCCATAATGATGATCTTACATATGGACAATTCCTCAATATCTTGTTCATTCGCAACAAAATATTTTCTTTGTGCGTCGGTAAAAAAAAACATATTTTTTTGGAGAGAGATACTATTTCACCAATCGAGTCACAGGTATCTGATATATTCATACCTAACGATTTTCTACAAAGTGGTGATGAAACGTATAACTTGTACAAATCTTTCCATTTTCCAATTCGATCCGATCCGGTCGTTCGTAGAGCTATTTACTCGATCGCAGACATTTCTGCAACATTTCTAAGAGAGGAACAAATAGTCAATTTTGAAAGAACTTATTGTCGGCCTCTTTCAGATATGAATCTATCTGATTCAGAAGGGAAGAACTTGCATCAGTATCTCAGTTTCAATTCAAACATGGGTTTGATTCACACTCCATGTTCTGAGAAATATTTACCATCCGGAAAGAGGAAAAAACGGAGTCTTTGTCTAAAGAAATACGTTGAGAAAGGGCAGATGTATGGAACCTTTCAACGAGATAGTGCTTTTTCAAATCTCTCAAAATGGAATCTGTTCCAAACATATATGCCATGGTTCCTTACTTCGACAGGGTGCAAATATCTAAATTTCGCCCTTTTAGATACTTTTTCAGACCCATTGCCAATACTAAGTAGCAGTCAAAAATTTGTATCCATTTTTCATGATATTATGTATGGATCAGATATATCATGGCCAATTCCTCAGAGGATTCTTCCACAATGGACTCTGATAAGTGAGATTTCGAATAAGTGTTTACAGAATCTTCTTCTGTCCGAAGAAATGATTCATCGAAATAATGAGTCACCCGTTCCATTGATATGGGCACATCTGAGATCAAGAAATGCTTGGGAGTTCCTCTATTCAATCCTTTTCCTTCTTCTTGTTGCTGGATATCTCGTTCGTAGCCATCTTCTCTTTTTTTCCCGAGCCTCTAGTGAGTTACAGACAGAGTTAGAAAAGATAAAATCTTTGATGATTCCATCATACATGATTGAGTTGCGAAAACTTCTGGATAGGTATCCTACATCTGAACTGAATTCTTTTTGGTTAAAGAATCTCTTTCTAGTTGCTCTGGAACAATTAGGAGATTCTCTGGAAGAGATACGGGGTTCTGCTTTTGGTGGCAACATGCTATTGGGTGGTGGTCCCGCTTATGGGGTCAAATCAATATGTTCTAAGAAGAAATATTTGAATATAAATCTCATCGATCTCATAAGTATCATACCAAATCCCATCAATCGAATCACTTTTTCGAGAAATACGAGACATCTAAGTCGTACAAGTAAAGAGATCTATTCATTGATAAGAAAAAGAAAAAATGTGAACGGTGATTGGATTGATGATAAAATGGAATCCTGGGTCGCGAACAGTGATTCGATTGATGATGAAGAAAGAGAATTCTTGGTTCAGTTCTCCACCTTAATGACAGAAAAAAGGATTGATCAAATTCTATTGAGTCTGACTCATAGTGATCCTTTATCAAAGAATGACTCTGGTTATCAAATGATTGAACAACCGGGATCAATTTACTTACGATACTTAGTTGACATTCAGAAAAAGTATCTAATGAATTATGAGTTCAATAGATTCTGTTTAGCAGAAAGACGGATATTCCTTGCTCATTATCAGACAATCACTTATTCACAAACCTCGTGTGGGGCTAATAGTTTTCATTTCCCATCTCATGGAAAACCCTTTTCGCTCCGCTTAGCCCTATCCCCTTCTAGGGGTATTTTAGTGATAGGTTCTATAGGAACTGGACGATCCTGTTTGGTCAAAAACCTAGCGGCAAACTCCTATGTTCCTTTCATTACGGTATTTCCGAACAAGTTCCTGGATGACAAGTCTAAAGAGTATCTTATTGATGATATCGATATTGATGATAGTGACGATATCCATATTGATGATAGTGACGATATTGATGATGACCTTGATACGGAGCTGCTAACTATGATGAATGTGCTAACTATGTATATGACGCCGAAAATAGACCGATTTGATATCACCCTTCAATTCGAATTAGCAAAAGCAATGTCTCCTTGCATAATATGGATTCCAAACATTCATGATCTGTATGTGAATGAGTCGAATTACTTATCCCTCGGTCTATTAGAGAACTATCTCTCCAGGGATTGTGAAAGATGTTCCACTAGAAATATTCTTGTTATTGCTTCGACTCATATTCCCCAAAAAGTGGATCCCGCTCTAATAGCTCCGAATAAATTAAATACATGCATTAAGATACGAAGGCTTCTTATTCCACAACAACGAAAGCACTTTTTCATTCTTTCATATACTAGGGGATTTCACTTGGAAAAGAAAATGTTCCATACTAACGGATTCGGGTCCATAACCATGGGTTCTAATGCACGAGATCTTGTAGCACTTACCAATGAGGCCTTATCAATTAGTATTACACAGAAGAAATTCATTATAGACACTAATATAATTAGATCTGCTCTTCATAGACAAACTTGGGATTTGCGATCCCAGGTAAGATCGGTTCAGGATCATGGGGTCTTTTTCTATCAGATAGGAAGGGCTGTTGCACAAAATGTACTTCTAAGTAATTGCCCCATAGATCCTATATCTATCTATATGAAGAAGAAATCGTGTAAGGAAGGAGATTCCTATTTGTACAAATGGTACTTCAAACTTGGAACGAGCATGAAGAAATTAACGATACTTCTTTATCTTTTGAGTTGTTCTGCCGGATTGGTCGCTCAAGATCTTTGGTCTTCACCCGGACCCGGATCCGGTGAAAAAAATAGGATCACTTCTTATGGATTCGTTGAGAATGCTTCTGATCTAGTTCGTGGCCTATTAGAAGTAGAAGGCGCTCTGGTGGGATCCTCACGGACAGAAAAGGATTGCAGTCAGTTTGATAATGATCGAGTGACATTGCTTCTTCGGCCCGAACCAAGGCATCCCTTAGATATGATGCAAAATGGATCTTGTTCTATCGTTGATCAGAGATTTCTCTATGAACAATACGAATCGGAGTTTGAAGAAGGGGAACGAGAAGGAGTCCTCGAACGGCAACAGATAGAGGAGGATTTATTCAATCACATAGTTTGGGCTCCTAGAATATGGCGCCCTTGTGGCAATCTATTTGATTGTATCGAAAGGCCCACTGAATTGGGATTTCCCTATTGGGCCGGGTCATTTCGGGGCAAGCGGATCATTTATGATGAAGAGGATGAGCTTCAAGAGAATGATTCGGAGTTCTTGCAGAGTGGAACCATGCAGTACCAGACACGAGATAGATCGTCCAAAGAACAAGGCTTTTTTCGAATAAGCCAATTCATTTGGGACCCTGCAGATCCATTCTTTTTCCTATTCAAAGATCAGCCCTTTGTCTCTGTGTTTTCGCGTCGAGAATTCTTTGCAGATGAAGAGATGTCAAAGGGGCTTATTACTTCCCAAACAAATCCTTCTACATCTATATCTAGACACTGGTTCATCAAGAATACGCAAGAAAAGCACTTCGAATTGTTGATTCATCGCCAGAGATGGCTTAGAACCAATAGTTCATTATCTAATGGATCTTTCCGTTCTAATACTCCATCCGAGAGTTATCAGTATTTATCAAATCTCTTCCTATCTAACGGAACGCTATTGGATCAAATGGCAAAGACATTGTGGAGAAAGAGATGGCTTTTCCCGGATGAAATGAAATATTTGATTCATGTAACAGGGGAAAGATTTCCCATTCCTTAGCCGTAAAGATATGTGGCCATGAAAAGGGGATTAAGTGGAACAGAATTGGCCGGGTGGTAGAGTCGTGGAAACACTTGTTTATTCCATATTTTGGACCTTAGCTCCATGGAGCAATATGCTACTGCTGAAGCATGGAAGAATTGAAATCTTAGATCAAAACACTATGTATGGATGATATGAACTGCCTAAACAAGAATTCTTGAACGGTGAACAACCAGAGCCTATTACTCACTACATCAAACAATTTCCATTAATGAAACCATGGAAATCCGTCGGAAAAGAAAAAATACGCATGTCCGATGAAACGGTTGTTGCTATCTGCTCCAATAACGAATCATTGGTTTAACTGAATAACTAAAGAAAATAGATAGACCTTTCTCTTCGTCTCAGGTCGATGGATCTTCTCAATTGGAAGATCTCCCATATGGATAATACATATTCCGGTTGA
>ERZ773143.2743-NODE-2743-length-12033-cov-3.114627_pt1 | contig 12033 bp, 10 predicted proteins | sample MGYA00580852_ERZ773143 | MGnify/ENA primary metagenome ERZ773143 (study PRJEB29015, sample SAMEA2737853) | human gut metagenome | biome: human gut; feature: human-associated habitat; material: faeces | place: China | collected 2012 ... | reverse complement strand
AGCCTTCCATGGGCCTGTCCCCCCTGCTGGTGCAGGAGATCTTTGACATCATCCGCAACATCCACAAGGAGGGCATGACCATCCTGCTGGTGGAGCAGAACGCACAGATGGCCCTTTCCGTGGCCGACCGCGCCTATGTTCTTGAGACAGGCCACGTGGTCATGGATGGCACCGGTGCAGAGCTGCTGACCAATGAGCGCGTCCGCAACGCTTATCTGGGCGGCTGAGACCGCGGCTGTAGAACGCAAAAACAATACGCCCGCCGGGCGGTACGAGAAGTACCACACCCGGCGGGCGTTGTTCTGTCTGTAAGGGAATTATTCCGGCGCTTTCATGCTTTCCACCATGCTGATCTGGCGGACATGGCGGCGCATGAGCAGGCAGACGACAAAGTTGAAGAGCATGGTGAGCGCCACGCTGAACACAAAGCTGCGGGGGGCAATGGAACGGATGAACATCATCTGATCCATTTCCACAGTGCGGATGATGAACTGGTGCAGGGGAATGCCCACCACCAGACCCACCAGGGAGCCGATGAGAGAGAGCAGGTCGATCTCCCGGAAGATGTAGCGGTACACTTCCTTATCGTAGAAGCCCAGCACCTTGATGGTGGCCAGCTCCTTTTTGCGCTCGGCCAGGTTCACGCTGATCAGGTTGTACAGCACCACCGCCGCCAGGGCCGCAGCGCACACGATGATCAGCACCACCACGTAGTTCAGGCTGCCGATCAGGCTGCCGAACATGGAGGTGGTGTCCTCGGTGAAGCTGACGCTGCTCACATAGTTGCAGCCCAGCAGCTTTGTGCGCAGGGCGTTGTACTCTGCCTCGGTGGCACAACCGGTCAGGCCGTAGACGGTGTTCCACTCCGGCGTGCTGCCCAGCAGGGCCTGCAGCTGCGCATTGGAGAGATACAGCCGGGTGAACATGTAGTTCTCGGTAATGCCGGTCAGCACCAGCGGCACGCGGCTTCCGTCTGCAGCCTCCACATAGAACGTATCGCCCACGCTCAGCTCCAGATTCAGGGCCGTTTTTTCGGTCAGGATCACGCTGTCCTCTTCAAAGGGAATGGGGTCGTGGCCCACCCGGGTGCGGAAGGTGAAGTATTCGGTCATCTGGCTTTCGTCACTGGCGGCAACCAGGCTGACGGTCTCTTTTTCACCCTCGGCGTTGTAAAGGGTGACGCTCTTGGTGTAATAGCGGCCCCAGCTGGTGATCCCGCTGCTGGAATCCAGCAGGTCGGCCAGACCGTTCTCCATGGTCAGCGCCTTTTCGTCACTCAGGGAGATGGTCAGGTCGGCGTGGGTCAGCTCAGTGGTCTGCTTGGTCAGCATGGGCAGCAGGGAATCCTGAATGCCGAAGCCGATGAGGAGCAGGGCAGTGCAGCCCGCCACGCCCAGAACGGTCATAAAGAAGCGCTTTTTATAGCGGAACAGGTTGCGGGCGGTCACTTTATTGAGAAATGACAGGCGCTTCCATACCGGTGTGATGCACTCGAGCAGTACGCGGGAGCCTGCGCGCGGCGCTTTCGGCCGCATCAGAACTGCCGGCATATGTACAAGTTCCGCTTTACATGCACAGGCGGTAGCGATGACAATTCCAGCCACAAAAAGCGCAGCTCCGCCACATCCGAGCAGCGGCGCAAAGCGCAGCAAATAATCCGGGAACAGATACATCGTGTCAAAAATCCGGAAAATAATCTCCGGCAGCAGAACAAATCCGCACATATTTCCCAGAATTCCGCCGGATACACTCGCCGCACATGCATACACCAGATACTTTCTGCGAATCTCACGATCCGTAAAGCCGAGTGCCTTGTAGGTTCCAATCAGACCGCGGTCTTCCTCCACCATACGGGTTATCGTCGTCAGGCTGATCAGAATAGCAACAACGAAAAATACGATCGGGAAGACCGTACCGATCGCCTCAATCGACGCCGCATCGCTCTTCACGTTGGCATAGCCGCTCAGAGACGTGCGATCCTGTACATACCACTGTGTCATATCAATGTCCGCTATCTTTTGCTCTTCCTCCGCAATCGTCTCATTGAAGTCCGCAAGATTTTTTTCATATTCTGCCTTGCCGTCCGCGTATTCCGTTTCGCCTTTGAGCAGTTTTTCCCGTCCTTCGGCGAGATTTGCCTCACCGTCCTTTATCTGCGCCGCAGTCTCCTGTTCCTTTTTCACAAGCTGCGCCTCACTTTCGGAAAGCGCCTCTCTTCCGTTCTCCAGCTCTGCTCTCTTATCGGCAATCTGCGATTTTCCGAAGATGACCTGTGCTTCCCCTTCGTTCAGTTCGTTCCATGCCGCATCAAACTGCTGCCGTGCCGTCTGTTCTGCCGCATCGAGCTGCGCCTGTGCCTCGCCGAGCGCCTGGATTGTCGCCCGCACATTTCCCATTCCCATTGCAAGCTGTACCAGCTGATCGGCTGTGGGCTGCTGCAACGCCTCCAAAAACGCACTCTGGCTGTCCTCCACCAGTACCGGTACCGCCGCCTGTGCCTGCGAGGCATCCTGCTCTGCGACCACCGCTCTTGCTACGGGTAAATACGCCTCCACTGCCGCCTGCACATAGGCATCCCATGCCTCCGCGGGCCACATTTCCCCATACGTCTGGATGACTGCCTGCGCCTGCGCTTCCAATGCCGCCTCCGTCTCCGCTGCCTGTTTACTGCTCTCTGCAAGCTGTGCGCGTGCCGCGTCTAACTGTGCATAGGTTTCCTCTTCCTTTGCCGAAAGCGTCTGCTTACCGGACGCCACCTGCGCCTCGCCTTCAGAAAGCTGCTGTTCTGCTGCATCCAGCTGCGCGCTGCCATCGGCAATCTGCTGCTTTCCCGCGGCAATTTCATCTCTCGCTTCCGCAAAACCATCCTCCGCCTGCTGTTTTGCCGCATCAAGTTCCTCCTGGCCATCGGAAAGTTCCTGCCAGCCATTATCCAGTTCCGCTCTCGCATCCGAAAGCTTCTGCTCCGCCTCCGCAAAGGACTCTTCCGCCTCCGCTTTCACATCCGCAAGCTTTTCTTTCGCCTCATCCGTGACTTCCGCATACCGTGCCTGCTCCCGATTTTCCTTAATCTGCGTTTCAATCGCATCCGTCACCTGCGCGACCTTTTCCTCATAGACATCTGAATAACAGAACAGTTCTGCCGCGCCATCGACGGTAAGGCAGACCTGTGTGTAAATATCACTGTCTGCCGCCTCCGGCAAGATGAACACAGTGTCCTCCTCCGCCTGCCCGGAACGGAACGCCGTCGCTCCCTTTGCATTGTTGACATCCTGCACATCCAGCACAATTCCCGTTACGGTAAAACGGCTGTAGCGCAGCGAAGACTCATCATCTGCTGTATCCACCGCAATGACATCACCAATCCCGCATCCCGTCTCATCCGCAAACGCGGTTGTAACGGCGGTCTCATCCGCCGCCTCCGGCAGCCTGCCGGACAACACATACGGCTGATTGATTCCCCTGTCATTTAACGTGCAGACCGCAATGCTGACCTCATGATCATTTACTTTCGCATGTACCGTCTCACTGTAGACGCCGACTGCATCCATGACACCGTCCAGTGCCTTTAGGGCATCCACATCCTTCTCCGTAAGTCCGAGCGTCGAGACGACACTGATATCGTACAGTCCCTGTCTGTCAAAAAACTGATCTGCCGAATAGCGCAGATCCATGCAGGCAGCCCGCAATCCGGTAAGCATTCCGACACCCAGAATCGTGATCAGCATGATGGAGAAAAACCGTTTTTTCTCCTTGCGGATTGCCCTCCATATCTCCTTATTATATGCACTCATCATCGGTATCCCTGCCTTTCTCTTCTGCCCCGCTACCACTCGATCTCCGCGATCGGCGTAGGGTGCGCATTGCAGGTAATCTCTGTCACCTTTCCGCTCTTAAATCGGATCAGGCGGTCAGCCATCGGTGCCAGCGCAGAGTTGTGCGTAATCAGAAGTACCGTAATCCCATCCTTCCGGCAGGTATCCTGCAGCAGCTGCAGAATCTGTTTTCCGGTATTATAATCAAGCGCTCCCGTCGGCTCATCGCAGAGCAGGAGTTTCGGATTCTTGGCGATCGCACGCGCGATAGATACCCGCTGCTGTTCCCCTCCGGAGAGCTGCGCCGGAAAGTTATTTTTGCGGTCTGCCAGTCCCACTTTTGTAAGCATCTCCCCGGCATCCAGAGAATTTCTGCACACCTGCGCCGCAAGTTCCACATTCTCTATCGCCGTGAGATTCGGCACCAGATTGTAGAACTGGAATACAAACCCAATATCGGTACGCCGGTATCCGACGAGCTGCTTTTTGTTATACTTTGCAATATCTCTGCCATCCACCTTGATCCCGCCCGCAGTCGGCACATCCATTCCGCCTAAAATATTGAGCGCCGTCGTCTTCCCTGCGCCAGAGGAACCGAGAATCACTGCCAGTTCGCCCTTCTCCACAGAAAATGAGGCTCCATCCAGCGCTTTGATCGAAGTCTCACCTGTCTTATATTCCTTCGTTACATTATTAAATTCGATATATGCCATAAAAGGCCGCCTTTCTTCCCAGACTCTGTTTTTTATCTCTATGCAGATTCCATTTTCTATGCCTAATGTACTACCCGCGCTGCCTTTCATCAATCAACAGATTCTCCACACGTGTTAAAAAATTGAAGACAACACGTTGTCGTGCTATAATTTACGCGAAGACAAAATGAACGCAAATCTTATACCGGGAGGTTTTCATGAAAAAGCAGCCCCATATCACAGAACAGACCAAAAATAATCTGCGAATCGCTTTCTGGTCTCTCTACGCGCAAAAACCGATAGAAAAAATCTCCATCAAGGAGATCACCGAGCTTGCCGGTTACAACCGCGGCACCTTTTATCTCTACTATAATGATGTATATGATCTTCTTGATCAGATTGAGGAAGAAATCCTCGGGAAAATTACAGATGTTCTGAATGATTCTCTGGAAAAAAATGATACCTTTGACCTTTCCGGTCAGATGGGAATTCTTTTAGATCTGATGCAGACATATGAAACCTATGCTGCTGTACTCTTAAGCGATCATGGCGACCCGCATTTTGCGACCCGCCTGAAAGAAGTGGTATGGCCCCTCTTAAACCGTTATTTTGTTCCCTCGGAGGGACATGACGATTACGAGATGGCACTTCTTGCCGATTTTTACCTGTCCGGTCTTCTCGCCAGTGTCATTCGCTGGCTGCAGAACCCTAAAATGACACTGGAAGAGTTTTTGGATTTTATGGTGGGAACCATTTTCCCTAAACCTGATTCCCCACAATCTTATAGTAGCTGCGGGAAGTCAGCGCAAACACCAGCAGATAAATCAGCAGAAACACCAATGCCGTAACCGCAACGCATAAGGCAAACAGTGCGGTATTGTTGAGGCTGAACGCCGCCAGAATCCATTTGATCATCGGGAATGCCATGACAACATGAAGTACTGCTGCCCCGATCGGCAGGAAAAATACCGTCAGGATCTGTGTACGGATACTCCGCTTTACCTCGGCATTGCTCATGCCGACCTTCTCCATGATGGCATACCGTTCCTTGTCCTCGTAGCCTTCCGAGATCTGCTTGTAAAAAATGATCAGCACCGTCACCATGAGGAACATCGCGCCCAGAAACAGACCGATAAAAAGCAGACCACCGTTTAAGCTGTAGTATTCATCCCGGTTCTGTGCCCGGCATTCGACATACGTTCTAGAATAAGAGTCCTTTGCATCATCCGACGGATGCCCGTCATTGTATGACGAGATCGCCGAGTGAAGCGCATTTTCCGCTGCCACTTTTTCTTCTGCTGTTCCGTCTATGTCAAACGCCATATTGTATTTGATCTGCAGGCTTACACGCTCCTCGTCCCAGTTCTGTTTCAACTCCGTAAAAATCTGTCCCAGTGTCTCCCTATCCGGCACAATCATAAATACACTGTCGTCTGCCATGTCATCCAGATAATCGCGCTCCGCTTCCGGATATGCGCAGATCTGTTTTACCTGATATATCTCATTGTCGAGCGCCAGCGTCCCTTTTTCATAGGAAGAGGATGACGCCAGTGCAATCTCCCCTCTTTCAAGTTCCCCGACCGTTTCACCGGTATAATTCTCCCAGTCGGATTTGGGCAGAATCGTGAGCAGCACCACATCGTTGATGCTGTAATCTGTGCCTGCTCCGATGCCGGTCACGGAAAATCCATCGTCCGTGCGCACCGCAGTCAGAGACATGTTCAACATGGCGCTGTGCCCCGTCAGCACCCGTCCGGAATCCTTCAAAGATGCTTCTGCCAGTGCATCCACCTCCTCCGGATGTTCCGGCATTGCATTATAGTAGGACACCACAGACACCTCATGTGCAAAACGCCACTTTAGGGCGTCTTCCACTCCCAGATACATACACAGGGTGGTAGAAACCGTCACCAGAACCATCGTCGATAAAATACAGATATTGGCAAGTCCCACCGCGTTCTGTTTCATCCGGTAGATCATACCGGAAACCGTCGTAAAATGTCTTGATTTGTAATAATAGTTTTTATTTTTCCGAAGCAGTTTGAGTACGGCGATACTGCCCGCAGTAAACAGACAATACGTTCCCAGAATCACAAGCAGTACCGCCACAAAAAACATGGTAATGGCAGAGACTGCGTCCGCCACCGTAAGTGCCAGATAATAGCCGCCGCCGAGTGCCGCCGCTCCAATCACCGCCAGCAGCACTTTCGTCTTCGGCTCCCGCTCTCCCGCATTGGCGCTGTGCAGCAGTTCCATCGGGTTGGAAAGCTTTATCTGCATAAAATTATAGAAAAGCGTGACCGCGTATATGCAGCCGAAAAGCACCAGCGTGTGGTGGCATCCCGTCAGTGAAATGGTAAACGGAACGCTCTGGTTAAATCCGGTCATGCGGTACAAAAGCATCGTCATCAGTTTGCCGAATGCAATGCCGAACGCCAGCCCGCCGCCGATCGTAACCGCCGCCGTAAACAGCATTTCCAGAAAAAGCACCCTGGCGATATGCTTCTTCTCCATTCCTAGTATATTGTATACGCTCAATTCCCGCTTGCGCCGCTTCATGATAAAGCTGTTGGTATAGAACAGGAAAATCGCTGCGAACAGTCCGACAATAATCACACCGAGCAGCAGCGTTACCGCCACATTGGCGCCGCCCCTCATCTGCTCCAGCCCCGGGTTATCCTGAATGGACATTACCAGATAGAACATCGCTGCCGAGAACACTCCCGCCAGAAGGTACGGCAGGTAAAGCTGTCGGTTATTGCGGATATTGACTGCTGCCAGTTTCACATATAACTTACGCATGATAGCCTCCCTCTTTGCCGGTGGTAAGAACCGTCAGCGTATCCGAAATCCGCACATACAGTTCCTCATTCGTCATATTCCCGCGATACAACTGATGAAATACTTCGCCGTCCTTGATAAAAAGAATCCGGTTGGCATGACTCGCCGCTTTCGTGGAATGTGTCACCATAAGAATCGTCTGTCCTTCCCCGTTGATCGTGCCAAACAGCTTTAACAGTCCGTCGGTTGCCCTGGAATCCAGCGCCCCCGTCGGTTCATCTGCCAGAATCAGCTGCGGACGGGTGATCAGTGCGCGGGCAACCGCCGCCCTCTGCTTCTGTCCGCCGGAAACCTCATACGGATACTTCTCCAGCAGCGCATCAATCCCGAGTTTTTCGGCAATCGGCCAAAGCCGCTCCTCCATCTCCTGCACCGGCGCATCTGCCAGGACAAGCGGCAGAAGAATATTATCTTTTAATGAAAAATGATCCAGCAAATTAAAATCTTGAAAAACAAAGCCCAGGTTCTCCCTTCTGAATTTGGAAATCTCCCTCTCGCCGAGTGTCACAATGTTCTTATTATTCAACAGCACTTCCCCCGCGGTCGGTTTGTCTAACGCCGCCAGAATGTTGAGCAGTGTCGTCTTTCCTGAACCGGACTCTCCCATAATTGCGACATACTCCCCTTTTTCCACGGAAAAATTCAGATCTGCAAGCGCCTGCACCTGATTTCCCCCAAACCTTGTTGTATATATTTTTTTCAGATTACGAACTTCCAGAATAGCCATGTGTCTCTCTCCTTTCCTTGACTGTACCCAGTATAACAAAACAGAGAAATGCAAGCCATTTCTTTGGATTACATTTCTCTGCTGTTTCTTACGTTTTTGTAAGATTCTTCTATGACTCTTCCGGAAAGCCGATCGTCACCCGGGTTCCCGTTCCTTCCTGCGATGTGATCGTAAAGCTGTGCCCCAGCTTTTTTAAAATCGTGCTGCAAAGATACAGCCCGATTCCGGTCGATTTCTGGTTGGCATGACCGTTATAGCCGGTATAGCCTTTTTCGCAGACTCTCGGCAGATCCTCCGCGCGTATTCCGATCCCCGTATCGGTAATGGTAAGGCGTCCCTTCTCCATCCCGATCGTGATGCTCCCCTCATGCGTGTACTTGAGCGCATTCGACAACAGCTGCTCAATGACAAAGCCGAGCCATTTTTCATCGGTGAGCACACGTGCCCCCGTCTCCTCGTAGTGCAGTGCGATCTTCTTGCTGATAAAATGTCTCGCATAGCGGCGCACCGCCATCCGGATCACTCCGTCGAGATCTGTCTGCCGCAGCACAAAGTCCGTGGTCTCCGATCCGAGACGCATATACGAAAGCGCCATGTTCACATACTGCTCAATCGCAAACAACTGCTGCAGTTCTTCATCCCTGCGCTTCTCCCTCTGCTGCTGCAGCCTTTCCCTGTCCTCTCCCAAAGGCTCCTCTTCACCGGGAATATCCACTTCCTCCTCGATTAAAAGCTTCAGCGCCGCAATCGGCGTCTTGATCTGATGCACCCACATGGTATAGTATTCCATCAGATCGCGCTTTTCGCTGACCGCCGTATTCCAGATACGCATTTTCTCCTCCGCCAAAATCCCAAGCAGCCGTTGATAATCCTCCTCTAAGATTTCGCCGGGTTCCGGAAGATTCTCCAGCGATACCGTTATCGACTGCTGCAGTGCGAACAGTTCCCTGTGCCGCCTGCCGTAACTTATCCCATCCATCGTCACTGCAAACAGCAGGATTCCCAGACACAGCAGCATGCCGTAGGCAATCTCCCCGGCAGGCACTTCATTTAAAAATAAGACTGCCGTCATCACGATCCCGCAGCCAATCACTGCAGCAATCCATTTGAGACGGCATTTTATGTAGGATCCCCCTATTTTCTGCTTCATCAAAATCTCCTACCCGATATGATACCCGATTCCCTTCTTCGTCAAAATAAAATCCGGAAGTCCTGCTGCATCCAGCTTTTTCCGCAGCCTTCCCACGTTGACGGAAAGGGTATTCTCATCCACAAAACTGTCGCTTTCCCAGAGTTTTGTCATCAACGTATCGCGGGACACGATCTTCTCCTTGTTTTCCATTAACACCTGCAGTATCTTAAGTTCGTTTTTCGTTAAATCTATCCGCGTCTCCCCGCAGGTGAGTGTCGCATCGCCCAGATTTAAGAGTGCGCCTCTATGCTCCAGCACCGTATTCTGGCCCGCAAAATCATAGGTGCGGCGCAGAAGCGCCTGAATCTTCGCGGTCAGCACATCCAGATCGAACGGCTTGGCAATGAAATCATCGCCGCCCATATTGACCGCCATGACGATATTCATATTATCCGACGCCGACGACACGAAGATTACCGGAACCTTCGACATCTCCCTGATCCTGCTACACCAGTGGTACCCGTTGTAAAAGGGAAGCTTGATGTCCATCAGCACCAGCTGGGGCGCCGCCCCCGCGAACTCCTTCATAATATCGGAAAAATCCTCCACGCAGACCACATCATAATCCCAGCTTTCCAGATGCTTTTTTAAGCTTCGCGCAATGATCTCATCGTCCTCCACGATCAATATCCGGTACATTCTCTCTCCTTTACCACAGTTCCGCCAATTCGTAGATCAGCTTCTCGGTCTTCTCCCAGCCCAGGCACGGATCCGTGATCGACTTTCCGTAACAGCCGTCACCGACCTTCTGTGCTCCGTCTTCTATATAACTCTCGATCATCAGTCCCTTCACCAGCTTTCTTATCTCTCCTGACACCTTACAGCTGTGCAGGACATCCTTGCTGATGCGGATCTGCTCCATAAACTGCTTGCTGGAATTGGAGTGGTTCGTGTCTATGATGACCGCCGGATGTGCCAGCTCGTGTCCGGCTTCCTTCGCCTCTTCATAATGCTCCAGCAGATTCTGCAGATCCTCATAATGATAATTCGGAATATTTCTGCCAAACTTGTCCACATATCCGCGCAAAATGGCATGTGCATACGGATTGCCGGTCGTCTTGACCTCCCAGCCACGGTATAAAAACGTATGTCCGTGCTGTGCCGCAATGATCGAGTTCATCATAACGGAAATATCTCCGCCGGTCGGATTCTTCATTCCTGCCGGAATTCCCACGCCGCTTGCCGTCAGTCTGTGCTGCTGGTTCTCTACCGAGCGTGCTCCAATCGCCACATACGACAGCAGATCCGAAAGATAGCGGTGATTCTCCGGGTAGAGCATCTCGTCCGCACAGGTAAAGCCGGTCTCTTCCACCGCCCGCATATGCATGTGACGAATCGCAATGATCCCTTTTAGCATATCTGATTCCCGCTCCGGATCCGGCTGATGCAGCATGCCCTTGTAACCGATTCCGGTCGTGCGCGGCTTGTTGGTATAAATGCGCGGAATCATAAAAATCTTATCCGCCACCTTCTCCTGCACCGTGCGGAGTCTTGAAATATAGTCGATCACAGCATCCTCATTATCTGCTGAGCATGGGCCAATCACAAGAATCAGCTTGTCCGATTTTCCTTCAAAAATATTCCTGATCTCGTCATCCCTCTTCGTCTTGGTAGCTACAATCCTTTAACTCCTGCGGAGTAGGCAGCTTCCGCAAAAATTCCATCTCCATTTCCATATCTATTGATCCTTTCTGTCATACGCACTGCTGCATATGGTATCTTCTTATATTTTCACACTGCAACGCGTTGCAGTGTGAATCCACTTAAGTATGATACAGCTTTATGCCGGGACTGTCAACCTTTTTTCACTATAATACATAAGATTCCGCAACATGGCAAGCAACGTCGCCCTGCCGTTTTTCCAGATGCTCTGAAACATCATGTTCGCGCAGACCGTCATCGGCTGAAAGAACAGCGCCACAAGCTGGACCCGGAGCGCCCCCTCTCCGATCGCCACCACCTCGGGATCTTTCTGAAATACCGCCACAAGCTGTGCCGGGAAAAACATCCCGATGACCGCAATCGCGCCGAGCAACACTTCCCCCGCTGTGAGTGTGAAATAGAAACCCTTCCGCATCCTGCCGTACTTTTTTGTCCCATAATTGAATGCCGACACCGGCTGTAATCCCTGACCGCTTCCAAGTCCGACCGAGAAGACGAACATGCAGATCCAGTTCACAATCGACATGGCAGCCACCGCCGCATACCTAAAAGAGTATTTGGCTGCTCTGCCCGGCTCATACCTTTTTACCTGCCGTGATGGGTTCATCATGACACATTCAGCGTATGTCAAGATGTGGCAGTCGATCGTGAGAAAAATGAACCATGCCGCCGGTGGCACCGGTGCGTTCCCAGTCATATCTGATCTGACCGCCCATATCTTCCGGCACAACTACTGCCAAACCTCTGCTATCAGGTACCTGCGATCAGCATTAAAAAAATCGCCCAGCTGATGGGTGACACCGAAAAGATGGTGCTGGACGTCTACAACCATATCATGGACGAGAAAGAAGATGCCGCGGCGGTCGTGAATGATATTCTGGCGGTTTAATTTGCGGACACGCTGCGGACATTGGTGTCAAAATACCCCTTGCGGACGCGCTGCGGACATTAAAAATCATCAACTTTTGCTTACTTTTCCCTACTGGAAAAATGGCATAAAAAGAGCGGGAAGCCTTGAATTTACCGGCTTTCCGCTCTTCATTTCCTAATGAGACACGGGGGATTCGAACCCCCGACAACCTGATTAAAAGTCAGGTGCTCTAC
>ERZ773143.2735-NODE-2735-length-12056-cov-12.943588_pt1 | contig 12056 bp, 28 predicted proteins | sample MGYA00580852_ERZ773143 | MGnify/ENA primary metagenome ERZ773143 (study PRJEB29015, sample SAMEA2737853) | human gut metagenome | biome: human gut; feature: human-associated habitat; material: faeces | place: China | collected 2012 ... | reverse complement strand
ATTAAAGAGAAAGGAGATTGAATATGGAAGTAAAGAACGGAATAATAATAGACGGGATGCTACATGAATTGTGCGTTGGAATATGTGATGAGTGCTCATTACAAAATGAGTGCGATGATAGTTCAGAAATCATTTGCGATATAGCTTATGACAACCCCAATATGGACCAGCGATTTGTCTGTCGTGGTAAAGTAACTGATATTAAGATAGATAAGGAGGAATAATTATGGGATTTACAACACAGTGTTTTATACGCAAGAATACTGCTAATATTAGAAATAGATTAAAAGAACTTGGATATTATTGTAATCCATATTTAGGTTGGCATAATCTATTTACTTGTGTATTTGGAGTTAATTCGGTTTATTCATTGGACGATTATGATACAAATGGTCTTAAAGAAATAGATGGTCTTATTGATTGCGGAACGAACGAGGAACTTTTCCTGGCTATCGCTGCATTGAGGGATGATACAGACAAGAACCAATGGTTTACGGATGGTGATAAATGGATTCTGTGTCCTGAAATCAAGTTCTCTACTTATTGGGTTTACAATGATGTTGACGTGAATTTGGACGTCATTCACAAGGCTACCGTAAATGAACTGATTGAACATTTTAAAACAAAGGAGGAACAATGAAAGCAAGAGTAAAAAGAAAGATTCAAAAAAGGCCATTCCTATACAATGTAGGACAAGTTTTTAAAGCTTGTGATTGGCTTACTGAAATTCAGCGTGGAAATATAGTTTGGCATCGGTATCATTCATTCGGTACTATTACTAAACATTTGTTAAAATAAATGATTAAACAATGAAAGCAAGAGTAAAATTAACTGGAGAAATTGTAAATATCGAGGATTTATATGATGATGGCACTGCATTAGTGAATGATGAATATTTCAAAATATCAGAACTTGATTTCTTTAGTGGAACTATCGACTGGGAACAACGTAGGTACGAATTAGCGAAAGATATTATTAAGGCCGTTATAGCAGATGACCGTGGGGGTTATTCTGATGCAATCGCTAAATATGCGGTTAATTGCGCTGATGCACTAATTAAAAGATTAAAGGAGAATAATTATGAATAGCGTACAGACACAAACACTTTCCATTAACGGAGATGGAGGTGGTGAAGCATATATTGACTTTTGCAACGGTCAGTTATGTATTTCAGTTGTCATAGAAGGGAAACAGGCGGATTTTCACTTTGAGCCTGTTACTATACGAATGTTTGCCCATGCTTACAAACTGCATTGTGAAGAATGTGAAAAGAAGAAAGGAGAATAACTATGAAAGTGTTAAGAGATAAAACTCCTGTCGCTCGTAAAGAGCACAGGTGCAATTTTTGCGGTGGAGTAATTTCCGTTGGAGAAAAATACAACAGACAGACCAATGTTTATGACGGTTGTATTTATGACTGGGTATCCCACTGTGAATGTTCCAAGTTAGCCTGTGAACTTGATATGTTTGATGATTGCGATGAAGGACTTGACGATGATGGATTTATTGATAGACTTAATCAGTATGTTTACGACAATCATTATGACGATAAAATAGATGATATTGCGAAGGATTGGCAATTACCACGTTATGAATTAGTAAAGAAAGTGTTGAATGAATTAAAAAAGAAATAGTTATGACCGAAGAACTTGTGACATTTGAAACAGCAAAGCTGATGAAAGAGAAAGGGTTTAATGAACCATGTATGATTGCTATGAATATTGAAGATGGTAGACAATATGGTACTAATAGAACAAATAGCGAGTTACCAATAAAAGTATGTTCCCATCCCACTCAATCCGTTGCCCAGAAGTGGCTTCGTGAAACTAAGAACCTGCATATCGAAATATCCTATATGTATGGAAATTATTGGATATATGATATACTAACAATACCTACCCATGACTTGATGGGATTGTCTGACAGACCTATTGTCCGTTATAATACCTACGAGGAAGCACTAGAAGCAGGCTTACAGGAAGCATTAAAACTTATATGATTATGAAAACAATTATATTTACAATAATATGTATTATCGCCCTATTATGGGTTGGAGATCTAACAATTACATTCAAACCGTTTTCCATATCGCTGCCCGGTTGGCATAAGGCTTTAGGTATCATCCTGTTTGTATTTGCAATGGCGGTGTATAACATTGGAGAATACGCTAAGGGGTACAAGCATGGTTTTGATGATGGGGCAAAGGAATGTATTGAAGCGATTAAGGGAAATGGAAATAATAGAGCAGATAGCAACAATTGATTTTTGTTATTTCCGATTAAAAATTCTCTGCAAACAGCTTTCTAATACCAAGTCAAACATCGAAAGACTAGTCGATAAGGCTTGCGGTTATAATGAAACCGAAGAGATGAGAAAGGAGTGTATAATGCTTGTAGAGCAGATCATTGAAAGCAAGAAGCAAATCGGAGAAGATTTCACAAGAGATGAACGTGTTTTGAATAAATTGAAAAGAAATGAACAGTAGCGACATTGATTTCCCGTTACTCCGTATATTTAATGGAGTAACGGGGCGATATGAACTTCTTATTGACGATGTATCCATAGATGCTTATGGGCGTGTAAGAGATAGCAGTGGTTGTGTTGTAGAATGGTTTACAGGCGTGTTTGACATGAACGGAATACCCTTGTTTGAAAACGACATAATCATGCCTGTAAAGGACGGAATAAGCCAATACAGACGCATATGGAGAACAGTAGGTGGATTTGTACTAAGCAGAAGAAATGATGTAAAAGGACTGTCCAAATTGGATATGCTTGGTGCTGACTATCTTGTGAACGAACGTGTTCAGCAATACATATCTGATGGTTGCATAAAGGTGGGTTCTGCAACAATAGATCTTAGCCTGTTGAAAGGGAGAACGAAAGAAGAGATTATTAAAAATTTGTCCAGGAGAGTAAGATGAAAGATAAAATGCTAGAGGAAAGTTTGAACAATTTCTACAGGAGGTTTCTTATTTGGGTGATAAGATGTTATCCTATATTGTTCTGTCTTGCGATACTTGTCCATCAGTGTGAGGTTATACACTCTGTTGGAACAGGTGATATCATTGAATATTATGATGGTGACACATTGGATTATATTCAGTATGCCACTCCGTTTTCGGACAAGTACCTTACCATATTCTTTAACGCCAAACTGTTTAATGCAATATTGTTTTATGTGTTGTCAAAGGTATTTTTATTTTGTATATACCATAGAGTATTTGTCATTGAAATGTTTATATACGCAATACTGGATATTGTATTTAATAATGTGGTGTTTGAGGACGCACATTTGATTAATGCGATATACTATACATCCATTGGTTTTGTTACTGTTGGGTTCTTTATTGCATTATACTTGCATCAAAGATATGGAGATAGGAAAGTGCACACGCATCAAACTATTAGTGATGGGTATAGGTGTTGTAATAAGCAATCTATTTTTTACCCATAGCTTGTGTTCCTCCCGTATTCTTCATGTTTATCTTGACCTTTATGGGAGATGTCTTTTTATTTGATGTTACCTTAGGTGATTTAACATTCACCCTAATCACTTTCTTTGCCATGTATTACTCATTTTAATTGTTTTGCAAAAATAATGATTTTTTTTGGTAGTATGAAAACTTTATGTATCTTTGCGGTGCGATAGTTTTTGGACTTTTTTGTTTTATAATGATAGCTGCTACCTAAAATATAAGCAGAGGTTTCTTCATACATTTTTCATAAGTCTAATGTATAACTGTCGCAAGTTGAAGATATCTCTGCTTCTTTTTTTTATTTATGCGACAGTTTAATGAAAACTATTTAAGCGTGAACAATAGTACCGCTAAAACAGCGTTGGCACACGAAACGGGCGAAATTATGGTTTATGAACATCCTTTGTTTGGTAAAATTCGCATGTTTATTCAAAATGGTAAAAGTTGGTTTTGTGGATTAGACGCTGCAACATCTTTGCAGTATTCAAATCCGTCAAAAGCTATTTCAGATCACTGTAAACCATCCTCCATAACGATTCGGGAAGTAGGGTTAACTACTGTTAGCTTATAATTATAAAATCCTATAAAAAGGTAGAAGTATGATCTTTTTCTTACCTTTGTATACATGAAGAATGAAGTAATACAAGATCTTGGGAGTGGCATAAATTCTACAAGAAAGGATTGACAAAACTTCTGAATCTCATCCTTAAATGGCAAGTGAGAAGATTGGTATTAACGCATAAAGTAACAAAAACAAAAAATTATTAGAAGATGTAAACAAGGCAGTAGCCGAAAATTTGAATAGTAAAAAATGATAACCATATCCCATAAGATAGAACTCGTACCGAACAACAAGCAGAAGAGCTACTTCCGCAAGGCATTCGGTTGCGCCCGTCTTGCTTATAATTGGGGACTTGCCGAATGGCAACGCCGTTATAAGGAAGGTGATAAAGTAGATGCTTATGGGCTGAAGAAAGCGTTCAATGCTATCAAGAAAGAAGAGTTCCCATTTGTTGTTGAAGTCACAAAATATGCTACGCAACAGCCGTTTATTAATCTTGGAAAGGCTTTCAAGAAGTTCTTCGATGATTTGAAGAAAGGTATCGTTTCCTATCCGCAATTTAAGAGAAAGAAGGATAACGAAGGCAGTTTCTATATTGGCGGTGATCAAGTTTCATTATCTGATACCAACCGTAATTCAAATTCTTTCAGAAAGATACCACACAACGGGAAGCAGAAGCATCAGTATCTTAAAGTCCCCAATCTCGGCTGGGTGAAGATGACTGAACGGCTGCGGTTTATCGGAAAGATAAACGGAGTGGTAATATCACAACAGGGAAACAAATGCTTTGCATCTTTCAGTGTGCAGATAACAGAAGAGGAATACAAACGTACTCATCCGAAAGCTTTTTCTGATAAGGCAAACCGTAAGGCAGGCATTGACCTTGGTATCAAATCGGCATTGATACTTTCCGATGGAGTTGCGGTTGATAATCCCAAACCACTGAATAAGAATCTGAGAAAAATAAAGAGAATAAGCAGACAGCTTGACAAACGTGTACATGCGAGAAACAAGCAGGAACGTTTGGAAGGCAAGAAAAAGTCGAACAACTACAGGAAACTGTCTGTCAGACTTTCCAATGCACAAAGGAAAGTGGCAAATATACGACGTGATTTCACACAGAAGGTCACTACAATACTTACCACTCACTATGCGCATATTGCATTGGAGGATTTGAATGTGAAAGGAATGGTGCGCAACCATAGGCTGGCCCAATCCGTTTCAGATGTGTCGTTCGGTGAGTTATGCAGACAGATAGAATACAAGTCGATGCTGAACGGAATTAAAGTTATGAAAGCCGACCGTTTCTATCCGTCAAGCAAAACATGCAGTGTTTGCGGTCATATAAAGCAAGACTTGAAGCTCAGTGACCGCACTTATCATTGCTCCAACTGTGGTGCTGTAATAGACCGTGACTACAATGCAAGTCTGAATTTGCTTTCTCTTATAACTGAAAAACAAATAGGGGCAGATTACCCCGAATCTACGCCTGAGGACTTGACGGCTCTGCTTTCCCGCTTCGCAAGAAATGGAATTGCAACTAGCAAGGTTGAAACAGGAAGACAACATAAATTATAGGATTCTATATGTTTTTCTATGATTTTATAAGTTTGTAAAATCGGCTGATGAGTACGAAAGGAATCAAGCGTTAAAGCCACAACTAAACGAATCCAATGAATGGTATAGTATCAAAAGATGGGCAAAGGAAAATGGTGTCAACTGGAAAAAAATTAGTCGGATGAAGATGAAAGTAATATCTTGCAAGCTAGGTTATGAGATAAAAAAGATTTTTGACGATAACCATTGCCAGGTAAACACATACAATGTAAACGTATTTAAGGAATACTTTAATAAATGTGAATAAATAATATGTATTTTAAAATGTTTGATAGTATGTCATTTTATTGATTATATTTGCATCATGTTTGAGTGTAGAAGCAAGCATATCTATAATTAAAGTTTAGGGGGAAGGCGTTCCCCCGATTTTATTAACCATTAAAACAAAAGACCATGATTCTACTAGAAATTTTTCAAAACTGCTTTATTGTGGGGTATGACGGAAAGAAAATACCCTTCGTGAAAGATGATTTCCTGTTTAGTGATACTGGGGAAAGATACATTTTGACCAACAAGGAAAACAGTGAACAGGTTAGTCTACCGAAGCAATCGACAATAGTAATTAAACATAATATTTGCCATGAAGGTATTGATTAGAAAGGATTCAAGCGACATAAGAAACAGACTTGAACGGTTAGGGTACACCGCTTCCGAAAAAGCGTTGGAGGGATTTGGTGATAGTATCTTTGTAGACAAGTCAGATAATACTTTTCACGTAAAATCAGAGTGGGATGTTATTCGTATGTTTCTTGAAACAGTAGATTGCGGAGATGATGAGAATATGTTTTTTGATTTTGTAGAAAACAACATAACGTCAATAATGCCAATGATGCTAGGTAAGTATAAATCTTTAATAAAAATTGGTGACTTTCCCGTCATTAATACATCCAGCATTAAAGATGTGTTATACCGTGAAGATAGAGAACATAACATCATAGAAGTTATTGTTATTTCAGTGTATGGGTTAAAGTTGAAAAGCGTAAAGGATGTTGACTTTTCAGACCCTAATGCGGATACAATAATAGCATACATGAAATCGTTGCATAAACAACTAAAAGAATATGTAAAATATGAAGTGTAATTTTACCCCCATGGACAAATTCTACCAGATACTGGATTACTACGGTTTGTCTTACACGGAGATTAAGAAAAATCATATCCGTGTGTTTTATGAAAACAAGAAAATGTTTGATTATTATCCGCTTCGTATGAAGCTGTTTGATTACCATGAATGGCATCAGCTTACTTATCCGTTCGTGAAGGGAAAGGAAGATGAATGGGAAATAGAACTTACCATGTTCATTAGCGGAGTGTTGGGAGATGAGATGTTTAAAAAGTTTAAAAACGATTGATTATGGATAAGAAAGAGAAGGAATTTACTCCAAAAGCTATAAATTTGTGTGGCAAACGGAGAATGCTATCATCCATAAAAGGATGGGAGATTGTTCATTATAACAATTACTCTAAAGGTATAGCCAATGTCCAGCCTGTGGACAAGTTGAGAATAACACTTTCAGGGCGCGAAGTCATTGAGTACGTCCTGAGGGATGGAGATAAAACGATTGAAAAACTAGACAGTTATTTCGGATTGCTATGATGATAAAAGTAGACATACCTGAACCGTTCATAGACGGTGACAATACGATGGTAAACATCACGTCTGATTCATTCTGCTATTCCAGCATTGATTCACGTTATGAAGGATTTCAGAGTTCCTACAAGGACGGGAATATGAATCAGAAGATACAGGGAAAACTAGAGATAATTGCGGACCAGTTTAAAGAACTTATAAAAATAATAGAAGATAATTGAAGATGGAAAGACATTTGTTAATACAGGAGTGTGAGAGAGAGGAAAAGATGAAGGAGTTGCGCAAGCAGCAGAACGATCTTATCAAGAAAGGCCGTATGGTTGAATGCTCTCGTGTAACAGCTAAGATAAAGGAGTTTCAGGAAGCATATATCAAGGCTTATCCTGACGGTAAATATGTAAGGGGCATGGATATTATCAAGAAGATGTCTGATGATGAGAAAATGGATTGGATGATGTATGTAAACGCCATTGCTTTTTGTGCTGATATTATCCACTCATCTTCCATTGAGTTGAATGAAATGCTAAAGAAAACACTCCCCGGTTCTAGCCTACAGATGTTTGAAACGCTTGAAAAGGTAGGTACTATGGCAAAAAATCAAATCCTATGGATGGATAACAATGTTGACGAGAAATATCAAGATGATTTTGCAAGATATGCCGATGAAATATCCGTGATGCTTTTATCATTTGTTAAAAATAAATTTTTACCCAGAAAATGACAAGAGAAGAGATACACAAAAATGTGCTGACAATAAGAAATTATTATTTCAGTATTCAGAACAAGGTTGATAACGGATGCAATGTTTCAGAATTGGATATAGATTCTAACACACACAACAAGATAATTGACGATACCATAAAATCAGCCCTTGAAGAGCATAAAATGATTCTTGCTTTGGAAAAATATAAGCTATGAAAAAGAAAGAAATAGACGAAGGATATATTGTAGGTGACTTTTATATAGTTAAAAGCCCTATCAAAGAGGGATGGCTTCACGTAGTGAATATAAAAACATCTTGGCAGATAAAGGTGATGATGGGAGCGAATACGGCAAAGTTCCTAAGCCTTTCCCAACAGGAGATATTTGACAGGATTAACGGAATATACATTCAATCCATGATGTCTTTATACGATTCAGATTATGCCTTGAAAATAGCTAAAGATGCTGTGTCTTATATGTCTGAAAAGGCAGAAAAGGTGGGTAATACTGAAAATGAAGATATTGAAAAGGTGAAGAAAGATGAGTTCATGATGAAAATAGCCACATCTTCCGATGAAGAAATCATGGATATGATCGTAAATGGAGAGATAAAGTACGAATATTTTAAGCAGGAACAGGAGGATTAAATCATGCAAGACTATATTTCAGATTGGTTCATACCGATGGATTTCGGTAATGATATGCCGGAGGAAGAACCAAGTGGTGAGGATAATTTCAATTTTGATTAAGTTAATTTGTTAATAATAATAGACATGAAAACATTTTTTGAGTGTAAAATTCGCTACGAAAAAGTAGCAGAAAATGGGATGAATAAGAAAGTAAGTGAGCAATACCTAGTTGATGCGCTTAGCTTTACTGAGGCGGAAGCACGTATTATATCGGAAATGACACCGTTTATCAGTGGCGAGTTCACTGTTTCGGACATTAAACGATCCAACTACAGCGAACTGTTCCCCTCTGAGGAAGATGCAGCCGACCGCTGGTTTAAATGCAAACTGTATTACATCACGCTAGACGAAAAAAGCGGAGCGGAGAAAAAAACATCATGCTATATGCTTGTTCAGGCAGCCGATTTGAGAGATGCTGTAAAGAAACTTAACGAAGGAATGAAGGGCACAATGGCAGACTATGTGATTTCATCCATAGCCGAAACTGCCATCATGGATGTATATCCGTATGAGGCGGAAAATGATTCCTGTTTATCGGAATACCCAAGTGGACACAAGACGGAAGCTGTCATAGGCGGAAAGAGCGTCATTGTAGACAAAACGGGAAATTCAACTGTAGTTTTACCTAGTGAAATTTAATAGATATGTCAAACGAACAACAAAACAAGGTTTTCCATCATTGGAGAACTGGAAGTCAATCTGATTATGTAGGAGTAGAAATACTTCCTAACGGTCAGTCTATCATCGCTACAATATCCCATATCGTATGGGATGAGAATGCAAAGGTACAAGGTAGCAAGAAACCATCATGGATTGCTTACTTTAAAGAAACAAACCTTGTTCCTAAACCTATGCTATTGAACAGTACGAACCGCAAACGCCTTACTAAGCTGGCTCAAACTGATTATCCTGAAACCATCCGTGATTTCCGTGTCATATTATGCAAGGAACTGACACGTGACCCAAGCGATGGAGGAAAGGTCTACGGATTGCGTATAGGGCGTGATGTTCCGCCACCACCACAGAAAGAGAAGATGACAGTGAACTCTGATAAATTCAATGCTGCATTGGAAGCATTGAAAAGTGGGAAATGCGACATTGGATACATCACGGCAAGCTATGATGTGGACGCTGAAGCTATGAAATTGTTTAACGAATCAGTTAAAAAATAATGGAAGCGGAAGAAAAAGAAAAATTATGGCTTATGAAGAGGTGTGGTAAAATCACCTCTTCCGCCATTGGAAAACTTATGGTTTCCGGGAGAAGGGAAATGACACCTTCCGAACTAGATATTGCAAAAAAACAGGGTGTGAAGAGAAAGACAGTTGATGTTCCTTTTGGGGATACAGCTATTTCTTATCTTTATCAGGTTGCAAGGGAAAGAAGGTTAAACAAACCATGTCGACATATATCCACCTCTGATATGGAGTGGGGAAAGGATCATGAAAAAGACGCTATCGAGTGTTTTAACCATAACACGTTCTCCAGACTAATGTCCTGTGCGGATGATTTTGACGAAATTGTTTTTGTCGATAATATCTATGATGGATATGGTGATTCTCCCGATGGATATGGATTTGATGTCAATGGTAAATTATCTTATATAGCCGAAGTGAAATGCTTTACTTCTGAAAGTAAGATTGAATATTTGAGAGAAGCCACAAAGGAACAGGCTATAGAGGAATACTATTGGCAGCTAATGTCGCATTTTCTTTCCCATCCCGATGTGGATAAAATGTATTATATCGTATATGACGGCAAGTCAGATGATGATCCGTTTGATTTACGCCCAGTTAACGATCCGTCAAGACTTTTGTATTGGGAACTTGACAGAAGCGATTATAAAGATGATATAGACAGGATGGAGGATAAGTTACAAATGGCTCTAGCTTATCTTTCATTCAACGAACGTGATGCAAAAAAATACCCAATAAGCAAAATAAATGACTTTGTTGGTGTTTCAAATATGTAACGGGTAATTGCGGAGTTACCACAAAAAGTTAATAATATGTCAACAAATATAACATTATCTAAAGAAAGTAGTGAAAGCGAAATTAAGGCGTATTTCAATGAAATATTAAAGCTATCACAATCAGATAACGAATTCCCAGTAAATTTTGATGATGTATGGATGCTTGTTTATCAAGACAAGCATAAAGCAGTAAACGAACTTAAGGAAAAGTTTATTGAAAGTGTTGATTATCAGGCAATCACCCAAAAAGTAAAATGCCAAAATGGAATCGGTTATTCAAGAAGAATTGATTATCATATTACTGTGCCTTGTCTTGAATTTTTTATTGCAAGAAAAGTAAGATCAGTATTTGATGTTTACCGACAAGTATTTCATCATACCGTTAATAAGATTATAGAGAATAAGTCAATTGATAGTCAACCAACCATATCGGATAAAATGAATGCAGCTACATGGGCGGCAAAGTTTTTGAACTTAAATGATAATTCAAAGTTGATTATCGCAAAACAAATACTTGGCCCATTAAATATATCTCTTCCTGATTATACATCATCAAAAGGGATACTAAAGTCTGCCTCTGAGTTACTATCTGAAAAAGGAATTAAAATTTCCGCACAGGCATTTAACAAGGCTGCTGTCGAAAAAGGATACCTATGCGAATTGAGCCGAAATTCTTCACACGGTAAGAAAAAACGATTCAAATCAATCACGGAAAAAGGTCTTTCTTATGGGGAAAACCAAGTAAGCCCGAATAATCCTAAAGAAACACAACCTTTGTGGTATGAGGATAAGTTTGAAGATTTATTGTCTAAATTGTTATGACTACATTAATCAAGCACAACAAACCTAATCGTGGGGATGAAATAATCATCCCCTATCTTGCCATAGAAAACAATATCAACTTTATCATGCTCAATGGAGGTGTAGGTGACGTTGAACTTATGGACGGAACGAAATGTAAGTCAATAAGCTGCACTCCTATCAAATTTGATGATGCAGGAGATGATATATATCGTATATATGGTATAGGAAAAGAAGCATGGAAAATGGCATGGCTGAAAAGAGTACATGCAATGAGTGATGAAATTGTAAAACTAAAGTTAGATTTCAATGCCAGCAATTAGCGAATTATGGATGGATTATCCAATATCTTACCGTGACGAAAAAGGAAGGTTCGTCAAAGGTCATAATTATGGATTCAAGAAAGGAAGGAAAGTATCGGATGAGGAACGTGAAAAGAAAAGAGTTATTATGAAGGAACTCATAAAAAAAAGAAAGGAAAACGGTTCTTATCTCGGTCATAGGAACAATACAAGGGCTGTCATTGCGATAGAGGATGGCACGAACAGATTCCTATGCTTTGAAGCCTGTTGTGACTGTGAGAGGAAATTAGGTATGCCACAACGCTCATGCAGTTCTTTCTGTAAGGGGAAAAACGGGCATA
>ERZ773143.2734-NODE-2734-length-12057-cov-2.717214_pt1 | contig 12057 bp, 9 predicted proteins | sample MGYA00580852_ERZ773143 | MGnify/ENA primary metagenome ERZ773143 (study PRJEB29015, sample SAMEA2737853) | human gut metagenome | biome: human gut; feature: human-associated habitat; material: faeces | place: China | collected 2012 ... | reverse complement strand
GTACAGAGGCTGGTCATATGGTTGTTATGTACGAGGGCGAACAATGTACTTGTGGTAGACTTGGCTGTTGGGAAGCCTATGCTTCTGCTACTGCTCTTGCAAGAGAGGGCAGAATGGCTGCTGCTAAATATCCAAACTGTGAAATATATAATCTTGTAGACGGTAACATCAAACTTATTAATGCAAAAATGGTATTTGATGCAGGGGATAAGGGAGATGAAGTTGCCTTAGATATTATTGATAAGTACATAAAATATGTAGCTATTGGTATAGTAAACCTTGTAAATATATTTGAACCACAGTCTGTAATTATTGGTGGTGGCGTATGTGCACAGGGTGTTAAACTTACAAGACCAATTCAGCAGATAGTTCGTGATAAGGCTTATGGTGGCAACTGTAAGACAGAAATTAAGGTTGCAAAATTAGGAAATGATGCAGGTATTGTTGGTGCAGCAATGTTAGGAAATTATCAGGAGTAAATATGGAAAATATTATTGAAGTATTGAAAAATGCCATAGGTGAAGAAAATGTAATTGTAAATGAGCCTATGAGCAAGCATACTACATTTAGAATAGGTGGAAATGCAGATATTTTTGTTACACCTCAATCAACAGAAGATATAGAAAATGTAATTAAAATTGCTGAGAAAACGAATACACCATATTACATTATTGGAAATGGCAGTAATTTACTTGTAAAGGATAATGGAATTAGTGGTATAGTAATTCAGATATACAAAAAGTATAGTGATATTACTGTAAATGGAAATGAAATAACTGTTCAAAGTGGAGCTTTACTTTCTACTGTAGCAAAAAAAGCTATGGAAAATAGTCTTACTGGTTTTGAGTTTGCAAGTGGTATTCCAGGCACTATAGGTGGTGCTGTTTGTATGAATGCCGGTGCTTATGGTGGGGAAATTAAAGATGTTTTAGTTTCTTGTAAGGTTCTTAAAGATGGTAAAGTTATTGAGCTTGACAACGAACAGGCTGGCTTTGAATACAGAAATAGCCGTATTATGGCTGAAAAAATGATAGTTTTAGAGGCTGTTTTAAGATTGGAAAAGGGAAATAAAGAAGAAATTTTATCAAAGATGAAAGAACTTAATTCTCAGAGAAATACAAAACAGCCAGTAGAATTTCCTAGTGCAGGTAGTACATTTAAACGTCCGGAGGGATATTTTGCAGCAAAACTTATTGATGATAGTGGACTTAGAGGCTTTAGTGTAGGCAAGGCACAGGTTAGTCCTAAGCATTGTGGTTTTGTCGTAAATAATGGTGGAGCTACAGCACAAGAAGTTTTAGAACTTATAGACAAAGTGACAGAAATAGTTTATGATAAATTTGGTGTCAGGTTAGAGCCTGAAGTTAGAATTATAGGTCAATAAAAGGGGGAAAAGCCTATGCGTTTTATAATAGTAACAGGTATGTCTGGTGCAGGAAAAAGTACCGTACTTAAATTTTTGGAAGATATAGGCTTTTTTTGTGTAGATAATCTTCCTCCAAGTCTTATTCCAAAGTTTGTGGAACTTTGTGAAAGCCCAAATTCAGGAATGGACAAAGTGGCATTAGGCATTGATATTAGAGGTGGCAGACTTTTTGGAGAGCTTTTTAATTTCTTAAACGAAGTCAGAAGTGAAACAAGTAAGTATGAAATTCTCTTTTTGGATTGTAGCGATGAAGTTTTACTTAAAAGGTATAAAGAAACTAGGCGTTCTCATCCCCTTGCGTCAAAGGGCGAAAGAATTATAATGGGCATTAAGAGAGAACGAGAACTTCTCCGAGATATTAAAACAAGGGCGGACTTTATAATTAATACTTCAAATATACTTACAAGGGAATTAAGAGTACAGCTTTCTTCTATATTCCTTGATGATGATAGATTTGAAAGTCTTATGATAACCGTTCTTAGTTTCGGATTTAAGTATGGAATACCAGCAGATTGTGACCTTGTGTTTGATGTGCGTTTTATTCCAAATCCATTTTATATAGCAGAATTAAAGCACCTTACTGGTAACGATGTAGCTGTCAGGGATTATGTAATGCAATGGGACGAAGCTAAAGAATTTTCTAAAAAATTAAACGATATGGTAGAATTTCTTATACCAAATTATATTAAAGAGGGCAAAAATCAACTTGTAATTGGTATAGGTTGTACAGGCGGAAAGCACAGAAGTGTAACATTGGCTAACGAATTGTACAATAATCTCAAAAGGACTGGTCATAGCGTTGTAATAGCCCACCGAGATATTGACAAAGACGCAAAGAGATAGTATACTTTACTTAATAATGATTTTGCTAAGTTAAGATACAAAACATCAAAATAAAATCTTTGCGGTTGTTCTGACTGCAAGTAGGTCAGACGGTGGTTATATGTCATTTTCAACTGAAGTTAAAAATGAAATACTTGATTACGAAGAAAGAAATTTTCATTGTCTTAATGCCGAACTTACAGCATATATTTTATTCTGTGGAGAGTTGTTTGGTAGTGACAATGGGTTTAATATTGTAATTCGAGATAGTGTGAAAGCTGTTTTAAATAGGGCTAAAGCATTAATATATAAATTGTATGAGGTAGAAGTAAGTATCAAAGGTAATGAAATAGTTATTGATGATAGTGACCTTGTGCAAAAAATAATTGAAAATACTAAAGTTAAAGACAGAGGCTGGTCAGATTATGGTTATGTAGTTGACCCCTCTGTTGTTTCTTCAATGTGTTGTAAACGAGCCTTTGTAAGGGCTAGTTTTGTTGCCTGTGGGTCTATTGCTGACCCTAACAAGCAGTACCATATGGAGTTTGTTAGTAGTGATTATGACCTTATGACAGACTTGAAAGAAATTATTTCTGAGTTTGGCATTGATGGAAAAATCATTGAAAGAAAAACCTATTTTGTTGTATATTATAAAGAGGGCGAGCAATTAGTTGATTTGCTTAATATTATGTCTGCTCACAAGGCACTTTTAGAATTTGAAAATCTGAGAGTTATAAAGGAAGTAAGAAATAATATTAACAGAAAAGTTAATTGCGAAACCGCTAATCTCAATAAAATAGTGTCTGCCTCTGTGAGACAGTCGGAGGCAATAGAATATATAAAAAATACTGTCGGTTTAGATTTTTTGCCGGACAATTTAAGGACTATGGCTATTGCTAGATTGAAAAATCCAGACGCTAGTCTTAAAGCTTTAGGGGAGTTGGTTGACCCACCTATTGGAAAGTCTGGTGTAAATCATAGATTAAATAAAATATGTGAAATGGCTTCTGAATTAAAGGGGGAAATGCAAAATGAGTAAAAAGGAATTAGTTGTTGGTACAAGTCTTGTAGAAAGACCTATCGCTATGCTTGTTCAGACTGCTGGCAGATTTGCTAGTGAACTTCATTTACAGATGGACAATAAGAATATAAACTTAAAGAGTATTATGGGTGTAATTTCAATCGGTAATCTTGTAGGACACGATGTTGTTATTTCAGCAGATGGTCCAGATGAAGCTGAGGCCCTTGAAGCTATTGTTGAATTTTTAAGCTAATTGCTTGATTAATATATTGTTTTGACTGAGAAAAAGAGGAGTAACTATTAACATCTGACAGAGATTTGTGTACATAGGCTGAGATGCACATTGAGAAAAGTGATAGTGAAGGTAGCTTTGGAGTCATCAGACTGAATAGTTAGGTCTGACGTAGGATTGCGTTAAATCATTTAAGTGCCTGTGCAAGCAGGAATTAAGGTGGTACCGCGATGCTTTCGTCCTTTGTTAGATGAAAGCATCTTTTTTTATATAAATATGTAACTAATGATATTTTTGGAGGTAAAAATGAGTAAAGAATTAGCAAAAAACTATGACCCTTCAATAGTTGAGGACAGAATTTATCAGAACTGGCTCGACAAGGGTTATTTTCACGCAGAGGTGGACAAGACTAAAAAGCCTTTTACAATTGTAATTCCACCACCAAACATTACTGGTCATCTTCATATGGGGCATGCTTTAGATAACACTATGCAGGATATTCTCATTCGTTGGAAGAGGATGCAGGGCTATAACGCACTTTGGGTTCCTGGTACAGACCATGCTGCAATTTCAACAGAAGTTAAAATTGTAAACAAAATGCGTGAAGAAGGTTTAACAAAAGAAGATATTGGTAGAGAAGGTTTCCTTAAGAGAGCTTGGGCTTGGAAAGAAGAATATGGTAGTACTATTCTTAACCAGCTTAAAAAACTTGGTTCTTCTTGTGACTGGGAAAGAGAAAGATTTACTATGGATGCAGGTCTTTCTGATGCTGTTCTCACAGTTTTCTGTAAGTTATATGAAAAAGGCTACATTTATCAGGGCGAAAAGTTAATTAACTGGTGTCCTACTTGTCAGACTACAATTTCTGATGCAGAAGTTGAACACGAAGATAAGCAGGGTGGTTTTTGGCATATTAAATATCCTATTAAGGGTACTGACAGATTCTTAGAGTTTGCAACAACTAGACCAGAAACAATGCTTGGCGATACAGCTATTGCAGTTCATCCAGATGATGAAAGATATAAGGATATTGTAGGCAAGGTTTGTGTAGTTCCTTTTGTAAACAGAGAAATTCCAATTATTGCTGATGAATATGTTGATATGGAATTTGGTACTGGTGTTGTTAAGATTACTCCAGCACATGACCCTAATGACTTTGAAGTTGGCGAAAGACATAATCTTCCTAAGATTAATATTTTAAATGATGACGGTACAATTAATGCCAATGGTGGCAAGTTTGAAGGTATGGATAGATACGATGCCAGAAAACAGATTGTAGAAGAACTTGACGAAATGGGTCTTTTCATCAGAAAAGAAGAAATCAACCATGCCGTAGGTGTTCACGATAGATGTCATACTGTAATTGAACCACTTATTAAAAAGCAGTGGTTTGTAAAGATGGAAGAACTTGCTAAGCCAGCTCTTGATGCTTATTACAATAAGGACTTAAAGTTTGTTCCGGACAGATTTGGTAAGATTTATACTCATTGGCTTGAAGATATTCACGATTGGTGTATTTCAAGACAGCTTTGGTGGGGTCACAGAATACCAGCTTATTACTGTGAATGTGGCGAAGTTATTGTTAGCAAGGAAGCTCCAAAGACTTGTCCAAAATGTGGTAGCACAAATATTAAGCAGGACGAAGACTGTCTTGATACTTGGTTCTCATCTGCATTATGGCCATTCTCAACTTTAGGTTGGCCAGAACAGACAGAAGAATTGAAGCATTTCTATCCTACAAGCGTACTTGTAACAGGTTATGATATTATCTTCTTCTGGGTAGTTAGAATGGTATTCTCTGCTATGGAACAGATGGGCGAAGTACCATTTAAGACTGTACTTATCCATGGTCTTGTAAGAGATGAACAGGGTAGAAAGATGAGTAAGTCTCTTGGTAATGGTATTGACCCATTGGAAGTTATCAAAGATTACGGTGCTGATGCTTTAAGACTTACATTGATTACAGGTAATGCTCCTGGTAACGATATGCGTTTCTATTATTCAAGAATGGATAACAGTAGAAACTTTGGTAACAAGCTTTGGAATGCTGCCAGATTTGTTATGATGCACATTGGCGATTCTGAACCTAAGCTTGACAAGAGTAAGCTTACATCTGCTGACAAGTGGATTTTAAGCAAGGTTAATACTCTTGCAAAGGAAGTTACAGATAACCTTGATAATTATGAACTTGGTATTGCTGTACAGAAAGTTTATGACTTTATTTGGGACGAATACTGTGACTGGTATATTGAAATGGTTAAGCCTAGACTCTATAATGAAGAAGATGAAACAAGAGAGGCTGCTCTTTGGACATTAAAGACTGTTCTTATTAATGCTCTTAAAATGCTCCACCCATTTGAACCATTCATTACAGAGGAAATATTTACATCTATTCAGTCAGAAGAAGAAACAATTATGCTTTCTAAGTGGCCAGAATTTACTTCAGAATTTGATTTTGAAGAAGATGAAAAGGCTATTGAGCTTATGAAGGAAGCTATCAAGAATATTAGAAATATCAGAGCTGAAATGAATGTTGCTCCTAGCAAAAAGGCTAAGGTATTTGTAGTAAGTGAAAACGAAGATGTAAGAAATATTTTCGAACATGGTAAGGTATTCTTTGCTACACTTGCTTATGCTAGTGAAGTTGTAGTTCAGGCTGATAAGACTGGTATTGATGATGATGCAGTTTCTACAGTAATTCACAATGGTGTTATTTATATGCCATTTGCTGAACTTGTAGATATTGCCAAGGAAAAGGAAAGACTTTCTAAGGAAAGAGAAAAACTTATTAAGGAAGTTGAAAGAGTAGAAAAGAAGCTTTCTAATCAGGGCTTCGTTTCTAAGGCTCCTGAAAAGGTTATTGCTGAAGAAAAGGCTAAAATGGAAAAATATTCTACAATGCTCAAGGCTGTAGAAGAACAGATTGAAAGATTAAAGTAATCTTGACATATTTGTTGCATAAATTTTTATAGAAAAAGACCCTTAGTATAAATTTTTACTAAGGGTCTTTATTGATATTTGTAAAAAATATAAAAAAATTACAAAAAATTGGTTGACATTTATTAATTTAGTGGTAATATTATATATAGTAATATAAATTTAAGACAAGTTTAACAAAACTTAATTAAATTTATTATTATATGCTTATCTTATACATCTTGAATGAGATGTTGATTACTAATATTTGTAATTCACTTATATGTCACGAGATTATTCATCTATTTTTAATCAAAGGTTTTGTGAAATTTGAAATAATTTATAGTCAGTTTTGTGCTGAAACTGGAAAAAGAGTTCAAAAAATTCTCGATATTATAGCATTTTTCGTTAAATTTACAAATTTTTCAACATTTTTTTCAAAAAAGGCTTTAAAAAATTTGTAAAATATGTTAGTATAAGTGAGTATGTAGATTTAGGAAAGAGGGTGTTGTCTTTATTCGATATTGCCAACTGGAATAGGGGAAAGGCTTTATCGTTAAAATGATTTATTCTAAAAGGTATAAAGGGGTTATTTCTGGTATGACAATGCGAAGTCTGCCAAATATGAAACTAAAGGAGAATTTAGTATGAAAAATTCAAGAAAAATCACTTGGTTCACACAGTTCTCATATGGCTGTGGTAACCTTTTAGGTAGTGGTCCACTTGCAATTACAAGTGCTTGGCTTCTTATCTACCTTACAACTGTTTGTCAGTTAGACCCAGTTAAGGCTGGTACAATCGTTGGTCTTCCAACACTCTTAGATGTAATCCTCAACCCTGTAATGGGTTTCATCACTGATAACTTCTATAAGACAGCTATCGGTCGTAAGTTTGGTCGTCGTAGATTCTTCATCTTATTGGGTATTCCTCTTATGTTAATTTACCCATTAATGTGGTTACCAACAGGTAGCTGGAGTGAAGGCGCAAACTTCTGGTATCACTTAATTACATTCCTTGCATTCGAACTTGTTTACACAAGTGTTATGATTCCTTACGAAACACTTGCTGTAGAAATGACAAGCGATTTCGATACAAGAACATACCTTACAGGTTCTAAGGCTGCCATGGGTAAGATTGCAAACTTCCTTGCTTCTGGTATCCCAGCTCTTTTCTTCTCTATTTATGGTGAAGCAAATGACAATCCTGTACCATATATTGCAACAGCTGTTACATACTGTGTAATTATGATGATTTCTCTTATCTTACTTTACATTAACTCTTGGGAAAGAAGTCCTGAAGAAGTTAAGGAAGAAAGTGACACAAGAGGCTTAGGCGAAATCCTTAAGAAGTTATACATTGATAACTTATCTACATTAAAGTTAAAGACTTTCAGACACCACTTAGGTATGTACCTTTTCGGTTTCGGTGCTGAATGGTTATTCGCATCAACATTTACTTACTATGTTGTTTATGCCCTTCATAATGAAAAGGCATTCGCTGCTGAAATGAACTCAATGTCAGCTATCTTACAGTTAATTTCTACATTCATTTGTATGGCTGTAGTTGCTAAGATTGGTTTCAAGAAGCCTTACATGTTAGCTTTAGCAGTTGTTATCGTTGCCGTTTTAGCTTACGTTGGTATTGGTTTCGGTGCTATGCACGGTGGCGACTTACACGAAGATAAGTTAATCGTTATTGCTATTACAGCAATCTTTGGTTTAGGTACTGGTTCTGTTTACTACATCCCATGGAGTACATATACATTTATGGCCGATGTTGATGAAGTTGTTACTAACCGTAGAAGAGAAGGCGTTTACGCTGGTGCGATGACAATGGCTGGTAAGCTTATGAGATTCATCGTTGTTCAGACTTTAGGTTTCGTACTTGCTGCTAATGGTTTCGATAAGAAGGCAGATAATCAGCCTGAAAGTGCTATTACTGCAATTCTTCTCGTATTATTAATCGGTGTTTGTGGTCTTGCCGTTATCGGTATCTACTTCACAATTAGAATGAAGCTTGACCATAGAACTCACCAGATTGTTAAGGATGAAGTTGCTAGAATTCATGCTGGTGGTAAGATGGAAGATGTTACTCCAGAAGTTAAGAAGACTCTTGAACAGCTTACAGGTTTCAAGTATGAAGCTTGCTTTGGTAACAACGATATGGGTTACCATCAGGGTGTTAAGTTCTTCACTGGTAAGAACATCGCTTGCCTCATCATCTTCATTGCTTTCATCGTTGCAATGCTTACTAAGATGTATGGTGTTTGGTAGGATTAATCTTTCCTATACATAAATCTTGATTATTATTGGCCAACAGTCCATTAACTGTGCTGTTGGCTGATTTACTTTAGAATAAATCATTTTAAGACAATATTGAAAAATCTACTGATTAACAAATGACAATTCCAATATGAGGTTGGTTTTGTAAAAAAATAAGCCGAATGCAAAAGTATAAAAAGTATACTTGATGCAATCGGCTTATTTTTTATCTAAATAAATAACTGGTGCAGAAATTCTACACCAGTCAATCTCTTTATTCATTTTCTAAAAACAATTCTTTGAAGTATGGTAATTCTTCTGCCCATTTACAGAACTGACGCCATTCATCAAGCTTATGGCTCTTTCTGGCAAAGTACATAGCTCTTACATTTTCGTATGAGAAAGTACAAGTTCTAGTCTGGTTGTAGCTTGATGGTAAAAGCTGAATTATGCTGTACCATTGGTCTTTATCCTTTGTTTCTACAAAGTTTTGTCTAAGACTTTCTAATTCCTTAATAAAAATTTCTAAAGCTTTTTTAGCAGACGGGATAAGTTTATCGTGGCTAAAGTCATCAATTTCAAAAGGTTTAGAATGTATTTTGTGCATTGTACTTGTTGAGTTCGCAACAGTGCCTACCTTGTAAGTGTCATATTCTTTCCACCAGTACATAGGGGCAGTAATATCAACAGAAATAAAAATCTGTCTTATAAACTTTCTGTGGTCTGAACCAGCTTTGCAAAGTCTTTTTGCAAGACCTAAATCATTTTCACCAAAAACGAAAGTGCCATCTTCTTTAGTGTAGCTATCTATTTTTGCCCAACTGTTCATTGGATTTCTAGCACCTCTAATGGCATTTTCAAAGTTCATTGTAAATGTCTTATCAAATTTTATCATTATAAAAATCTCCTATGCTTTTATTTACGTCCATTCCTAACTAATTATACAGCATTTTGTTGTGGATTGCAATTAATAAAAAATACTGGTATTTATGCTAACTTTAATGTATAATAATTAGATAGGAAATTGCAGTTTTAGCTATGACTTGATAGCGTTTAACTATTGGTATATTATGGAGGATATATGAGATATATTAATACATTACACGATGGCGAAAATTTAATAGATTTTTATTTATGCAAGCAAAAACAGACTTTTAAGTCTAAAAATGGTAAAAATTATCTTTCACTTACACTTTTAGATAAAACAGGTACTATTAACGGTAAGGTTTGGGATATAAATAAAAATATTCAGAGTTTTGAAGAAGGAGATTTTATTAAAATTGATGCCAGTGTTCAAACTTTTAATAATGACCTCCAATTAAATATTAAGAAAATAAGGCGTGCTCAAGAGGGAGAATATTTTGAGGAGGACTATGTTCCATCAACTAAAAAAGATGTAAATGAAATGTTTAATCGTGTTACTGATTACATAAAGTCTGTTAATGTCAAGTATATCAAGGAATTATTAACTAATATTTTTGTTAAAAATACAGATATTGCAAATAGTTTTAAAAAGCATACAGCTGCAAAGACAATGCACCATAACTATTTAGGTGGACTTATCGAGCATACTCTTTCTGTTACAGATTTATGTGATTTTATGGCAGGTCACTATGAAAATGTAAATAGGGATATGCTTATAGCTTGTGCTTTACTTCACGATATTTCAAAAATTAAGGAATTATCAGAGTTCCCTAATGTGGAATATACAGATGATGGCGAGTTATTAGGCCATATTGTAATGGGCTGTGAATTTTTGGGCAAAGAGGCTGATAAGGTAGAGGGCTTCCCTCATCAGTTAAAATCTCTTATGCAACATTGTATTTTAGCACACCATGGCGAATTTGAATATGGTTCTCCAAAGTTGCCAAAAACTATTGAGGCTTTTATACTTCATTGTGCTGATGATACAGATGCAAAGGTAAAAATGTTTGAAACAGCTATTGAAGAAAATCAAACAACAGGAAAATGGGTAGGCTACAATAGAATTTTAGCTAGAAATATTAGAAAGTCAGAGTATTAATATGGTACAAAAAAATCAAAAATTAGTAGTAGAAATAGTAGATTTATCTTCTGAAGGTGCAGGTGTTGCAAAAGTTGATGGCTATCCAATTTTTGTAAAAGATACACTTGTTGGAGAGAAAGTAGAGATTTTAGTTTTAAGAGCAAATAAGAATTATGGATTTGGTAAGGCAATTAATATTATAGAGGCTTCTCCAGATAGAGTAGAACCAAAATGCCCTGTGGCAAGTAAATGTGGTGGTTGCTCTATTCAACATATGTCTTATGATTGTCAACTTAGATATAAGAAGAATAAAGTCTACCAAAATTTAAAGAGAATAGGTGGCTTTGATGATATTGAGGTTGAAGATACAATAGGTATGGATGAACCTTTTTATTATAGAAATAAAGCACAGTATCCTGTTGGTTATGATAAAGGCATTATTACAGGTTTTTATGCTGCCAATAGCCATAGAATAATTGATTTTGATAATTGCTATATAGGTAGTAAAAGAAATAGAGAAATATTAAATGTAGTAAAGAATTTTATAGTAGAAAATAATATTACAGCCTACGATGAAACTACAGGTAGAGGTATAGTTAGACATATTTTAATAAGGGAGGGCCATTTTACGGGAGAAATTATGGTCTGTCTTATTGTGAATGGTAATAAATTTAAGTATAAAACACAGTTGGTAGAGGCTTTAAAAGATGTTGAGGGTGTAAAGTCAGTTTCTGTAAATTATAATACTACAAAGTCTAATGTAATTTTGGGCGATAAGGTAGAAACAGTATACGGTAGTGATTTTATAACTGATTATATTGGTGACTTAAAGTTTGAAATTTCTCCGTTGTCGTTCTTCCAAGTAAACCCAATACAGACACAAAAATTGTATGGAAAGGCGTTGGAATATGCAGATTTAAATGGCGAAGAAATAGTTGTAGACGCCTACTGTGGTATAGGAACAATTTCTCTTTTCCTTGCACAAAAGGCAAAAATGGTCTACGGTGTAGAAATAGTCCCTCAGGCAATAGAAGATGCTAAAAAGAATGCAAAAAATAATAAAATAGATAATGCTGAATTTTATGTGGGAAAGAGTGAGGAAATAGTACCGGAACTCTATAAAACAAAGGGAGTAAAACCGGATGTAATGGTGGTAGACCCTCCAAGAAAGGGCTGTGAAGAAAGTCTCCTAAATCTTATGTTGCAAATGCAACCAAAACGCATAGTCTATGTTTCATGCGATAGTGCAACTTTGGCAAGAGATTTAAAAATTCTCTGTGCCACAAATGAGTATGAGATAAAAAAGGTACAACCAGTTGATATGTTCCCTCATACAGGGCACGTTGAAACGGTGGTGTTGATGTCAAGGGTTGA
>ERZ773143.2727-NODE-2727-length-12083-cov-3.173179_pt1 | contig 12083 bp, 10 predicted proteins | sample MGYA00580852_ERZ773143 | MGnify/ENA primary metagenome ERZ773143 (study PRJEB29015, sample SAMEA2737853) | human gut metagenome | biome: human gut; feature: human-associated habitat; material: faeces | place: China | collected 2012 ... | reverse complement strand
CGGTGTTCTGTTCCACACAGATGCGGTACAGGCATACACACAGGTGCCGATCGATGTCGAGGCAATGAATATCGATATGATGAGCACCAGCGGTCACAAGATCAACGGACCGAAGGGAATCGGTTTCTTGTATATCAGAAAAGGTGTGAAGATCAAATCTTTCATCCACGGCGGAGCACAGGAGCGTCACAGAAGAGCAGGTACCGAGAACGTAACCGGTATCATCGGTCTTGCAAAGGCAGCAGAGATCGCTACAGCCAACATGAAGGAGCGTACCGCTGAGGAGATCAAAGTCAGAGACCATTTGATCGAGCGCATCGAGAAGGAGATTCCGTATGCAAAGTTAAACGGAGACCGCGTAAAGCGTCTGCCGAACAACGTGAACTTCAGCTTCCAGTTCGTAGAGGGAGAGTCCATGCTGATTCTTCTGGATTCCAAGGGAATCTGCGCATCCAGCGGTTCTGCATGTACATCCGGTTCCCTGGATCCGTCCCATGTACTTCTGGCAATCGGACTGCCGCATGAGATTGCACACGGTTCTCTGCGTCTGACCATCAGCGACCAGATCACGATGGAGGATGCGGACTACGTCGTTGACAACTTAAAAGAGATTGTGAACCACTTAAGAGAGATGTCCCCGCTGTACGAGGATTTCATCAAGAAAAACAAATAATATAAAAAAGAAAGCAGGTATATGTTATGTATAGTGAAAAGGTTATGGATCATTTTCAGCACCCGAGAAATGTAGGAGAGATTGAGGACGCAAGCGGTGTCGGCACCGTCGGAAATGCAAAGTGCGGCGATATCATGCGTATGTATCTCGATATTGATGAGAACCAGGTTATCCGTGACTGCAAGTTCAAGACATTCGGCTGCGGCGCTGCTGTGGCAACCAGCAGTATGGCAACGGAGCTTGTAAAGGGCAAGACCATTTACGAGGCGCTGCAGATCACGAACAAGGCAGTTATGGAGGCGCTTGACGGACTTCCTCCTGTAAAGGTACACTGTTCTCTTCTCGCAGAGGAGGCAATTCATGCGGCACTCTGGGATTACGCAGAGAAGCATAACATCAAGATCGAAGGTCTTGAGAAGCCGAAGAACGATATCAGCGAAGGTCTGGAAGAGGAAGATTACTAAGAATGAATCGGCAGGATGAAGCGGACTATACGGCATTAAAAGAATATTTATGCGACATGATCTTAGAGGAACAGCTAAAGCTCGGCTATGAGCGTGAGACGATCCGGTTTTATTCACCATCGTCGTCAATCGGACATGTGTTAAAGCTGTCTGACCGCTCCAAGCCGGCGGTTCTTGCGGCGCTGGAGGGATTTGGCGCATATGCGGCGGATACCCTCGGTGAAGTGGCAGTATCTGGGGCGAGCGGCGGAAGAATCTGTTTTCTCATTCCTGCAGCGGGTGCGGAGTATGTGCATGCGCACGGCGTGGCGCATCCGTTCTTAAAGGATCTGATTGACTGCTTCGGCAGACATGATGTGACGAGAGAGCAGGTGTGGGAGCTGTTCCGGCACTATTCTAAGAGTGCTCGTATCATTGAGATCAAAAGCGATGAATTTGATGACGTGTGCTACTTTGAGGATGGCAATCCGGATTCTTATCTGTACTGCGTCAAGTTCGACGAGGGACATGCGTTTTATCACCGCTTCTTAAAAGAGGATTTTGAAGAGCTGTTCGGTGAAGCCAGCAGGATGAAAGGGGCCCGATAGCATGAAAATTACGACAAAGGGACGCTATGCGATCCACATACTGTACGATCTGGCGGTCAACGGCACGGAGCATCCGGTGTCGGTCAAGGAGATGGCAACGAGACAGGAGATTTCCGTCAAATATACAGAGCAGATCATTTCCATTCTGAACAAGGCGGGCTATGTTTCCAGCAGCCGGGGATTTCAGGGCGGCTACCGTCTGACGAAGCCGTTGGACGAATATGTGATCGGTGATATTCTGCGTCTGACGGAGGGATCGCTCGCGCCGGTCGAGTGTCTTGCGAACGCCGAGAATCCCTGCCCCAAACAGCAGAAATGCGCGACGATCATGCTCTGGGAAAAAGTCGATAAGGCGATCCGGGACGTGGTCGATCATGTGACATTGCAGGATCTTCTGGACTGGCAGAAGCAGGAAAGGTGTTAGTGTGAACGAATATGAAAATTTCTACAAAAGGCAGATATGCGCTGCGCCTGATGCTGGATCTGGCGATGAACGGTGAGAACAACGTTGTGCGCATTAAAGATATTGCGGAAAGACAGCAGATCTCAGACAAATATCTTGAGCAGATCATATCCGTATTGAACAAGGCAGGTTATGTGCGGAGCACCAGAGGACCGCAGGGCGGTTATTCGCTGCGGAAAGCACCGGAGGAATACACGGTTGGCGATATTTTGCGTCTGACGGAGGGATCGCTCGCGCCGGTTGCCTGCGTGGAGGAGGAAGGAAGTTGCGAACGCGAAGTGGATTGCGTTACCGTGGAGGTGTGGAAGCGGCTGAACCAGGCGATCAGCGATGTCGTGGATCATATCACACTGGCGGATCTGGTTGCACTGCAGGAAGAGAAGCGCGAGAAGAGCGGTCTTGACTTTGGAAAAGATATCTGAGTTATCATATGATACATAAAATAAGAAGAACCCCTGTTATGGTGTTTGCAGCCACCGTAGCAGGGGGTCTTCGCTTAAGAAGGGGGTTTTCTCGGTTTATTCACCAAAACCCATGCCGATAAATATCGACGTTGATATCATATCATATTCTGGGGAAAAATCCAGTGTAAAATTGTGAAATTTTGCTCATATATGCGCGGTTTGCAAATAAATTGCGTGGTTTTTGCGAACCGCGATTCCCTTGACGTTTTCCGGTTTTATCCCTTATAATATTGCAGATAAGTGATGCGTGTGGCTGCCGGAGGGCAGAAGTGATGCGCACCGGGCAGGAGGAAATGAATGTCGATTGACCAGAGTAAAATCAGAAATTTTTGTATCATAGCACATATCGATCACGGTAAATCTACACTTGCCGATCGTATTATAGAAAAAACAGGAACCTTGACCAGCAGGGAAATGCAGGCGCAGGTGTTAGATAACATGGATCTGGAGAGAGAGCGCGGAATTACGATCAAGTCGCAGGCGGTTCGCATTATCTACAAGGCGAACGACGGCGAGGAATATATTTTTAATCTGATCGATACCCCGGGACATGTCGATTTTAACTACGAGGTATCGAGAAGCCTTGCGGCATGCGACGGTGCGATTCTGGTCGTGGATGCGGCGCAGGGCGTGGAGGCACAGACCCTTGCGAATGTGTATCTTGCGTTAGACCATGATCTGGATGTAATGCCGGTCATCAACAAGGTCGACCTGCCGAGCGCGCAGCCGGACGAGGTCGTAAAGGAGATCGAGGACGTCATCGGAATCGAGGCGGAGGATGCGCCGCGCATTTCCGCAAAGACAGGACTCAATGTCGATCAGGTGTTAGAGCAGATCGTACAGAAGATTCCGGCGCCGGCCGGCGATCCAAAAGCGCCGCTTCAGGCGCTGATCTTTGACGCACTCTATGATTCCTACAAGGGTGTCATCGTGTTCTGCCGGATCAAGGAGGGCACGGTGCGGGTCGGCGATCCGATCCTTATGATGGCGACCGGGGCGCAGTCCGAAGTTACCGAGGTCGGTTACTTTGGAGCAGGGCAGTTCATTCCGTGTGACGAACTGTCTGCCGGCATGGTCGGCTACATCTGTGCGAGCATCAAAAATGTGCGGGATACCCGCGTGGGTGATACGGTGACGAACGCCGCACATCCGTGTGAGGAGCCGCTTCCGGGTTATAAAAAAGTCAATCCGATGGTATACTGCGGCATGTATCCGGCGGACAGTGCCAAATATCCGGATCTGCGCGATGCGTTGGAAAAGCTGCAGATCAACGATGCGTCGCTGCAGTATGAACCGGAGACGTCGCTGGCGCTGGGCTTCGGATTCCGCTGCGGTTTCTTAGGACTGCTTCATCTGGAGATCGTGCAGGAGCGTCTGGAGAGAGAGTTTCATCTGGATCTCGTGACGACGGCACCGGGCGTTATCTATAAGGTGCACAAGACGAACGGAGAGGTGATCGATCTGACGAACCCGTCTAATCTGCCGGATCCGTCCGAGATCGAGTATATGGAGGAACCGGTCGTTTCGGCGGAGATCATGGTGACGAGCGAGTATGTCGGCGCGATTATGACGCTTTGCCAGGAACGGCGCGGTGTATACAACGGTATGGAGTATCTGGAGGAGACCCGTGCGCTCATCAAGTACGATCTGCCGCTCAATGAGATCATCTACGATTTCTTTGACGCCTTAAAGTCCCGCTCGAGAGGATACGCTTCGTTCGACTATGAGCTGAAGGGCTATGAGCGTTCCGAGCTTGTGAAGCTGGATATTCTGATTAACAAGGAGCAGGTGGATGCGCTCTCGTTCATCGTCTTTAAGGACAGTGCTTACGACAGGGGCAGAAAGATGTGCGAGAAGTTAAAGGAAGAGATTCCGAGACATCTGTTTGAGATTCCGATCCAGGCGGCAGTCGGCGGCAAGGTGATTGCCCGTGAGACAGTCAAGGCGCTGCGCAAGGATGTGCTTGCAAAGTGCTACGGCGGCGATATTTCGCGTAAGAAAAAGCTTTTAGAGAAGCAGAAGGAAGGCAAGAAGCGCATGCGTCAGGTCGGAAATGTAGAGATTCCGCAGGAGGCATTCATGAGCGTCTTGAAGCTGGATGAAGATTAAAGGAACAGATCGGAAAATGCAGCGTCAGTGATGGCAGTGTCAGGAATATTTTTGGGAAAGGAGCGGTATGTGGAGTGAGTCAGAAAACAATGGAATTGTACATTCATATTCCGTTTTGCGTCAAAAAATGCCAGTATTGTGATTTCCTTTCCTTTGCGGCGGACGAGGCAACGCAGGCAGCCTACGTGGAGGCGCTGCTCCGGGAGATTGCGTATTACGGACCGCATTGCAGCGACTACCTGGTATCGACGGTCTATATCGGCGGCGGCACGCCATCGTGGCTCACAGAGGAGTGGATGGCACAGATCATGTCGGCGGTTCGCCGGTCGTTTCGTCTGGCGTCGGATGCGGAAATATCCATTGAGTGCAATCCGGGAACCGTCACCGATCACAAGTTTGCCGTCTACCGGAATGCGGGAATCAACCGGATCAGCATCGGACTGCAGTCGGCTGTGGATGAGGAATTAAAGATTCTCGGGCGGATTCACACGTTTGACCAGTTCCTGAAGACTTACGAGCTGGCGCGCAAAAACGGATTCGACAATGTCAATGTGGATATTATGAGTTCTCTTCCGGGACAGACGGCAGAGAGTTTTGCCCGCACCCTGCAGCAGCTTCTGCGGCTGAAACCGGAGCATATTTCCGCCTATTCCCTGATCATTGAGAAGGGGACGCCATTTTACGATCTGTATAAGTTTGACGCGGTCAAGCAGCAGGCGGGAATGCAGACGGTGGCGCTGCCGACGGAGGATGAAGTGTACCGGATGACCAAGCTGACCGAGCAGATGCTTGCGGAAGCGGGATATGTGCACTATGAGGTTTCTAATTTTGCAAAACCGGGTTATGCGTGCCGGCACAATATCGGCTACTGGGAGCGGGAGAATTATCTGGGACTGGGGCTTGGCGCGTCGTCTCTGATGGAGAATATCCGCTACAGCAACACGCGGGAATTGTATGTGTATCTGGAAGAAACCAGACATATTCGTGAGGGTATCTGGGAGAATGAGATAACGGATAGCCAGGGGAGCGGCGCATCCGGCAGGGTGGAACAGCTTCCGGCCACGAATCTGCATGCTTCGGCAGAGCGCATTACACGAAAAGGGCAGATGGAAGAGTTTATGTTTTTAGGACTCCGCATGATGGAGGGAATTTCCAGGGAACGTTTTGCACAGACGTTTGGAACACAGATTGAGGCGGTGTATCAGGAGGTGCTGCTGCATCTTACGGAGGAAGGACTGCTCGAAAAACGCGCGGGGAGGATTTATTTGACGGAACGCGGGCAGGATGTGAGCAATTACGCTCTGGCACAGTTTTTACTTTAGAACGATGAATCCGGACGGATTCATATTAAGAAATTCTTCATAAAGATTCATTCGCGTTTTCACGGAAAGAGGACTAAAATAGAATCGTAGGAATCCAAGGAGTGAAGTGATGTGAATGTAACAAAGAGACAGAAAAGACGAGTCCGGAATCTGGTATGTATACAGTACAGTATTGTGAAAATGCTGCTCGTGATCGCAGGGTTTGAACTGTTGGGACGGGGGCTGTCCCTGATGCAGGGAACGCAGTCTGCAACGCAGGAGATTGAGGGAGAGGTAATCTGGTCGGAGGAGACGAAAACAGAGGAGAATCCCCTGATTGTGTGCGTGGATGCCGGACATGGCGGAAAAGACAACGGCTCCGATTATAAGGGGCGTTATGAGAAGGATGATAATTTAAAGCTGGCACAGGCTGTGGCAGCTTATTTGGCTGATAAAAATGTAAAAGTGGTTATGACGAGAACGGATGACACATTTTTGCGCCTGTCAGAGCGGTGTGAGATTGCCAATCAGAGCGGGGCGGATTATATGCTGTCGCTGCATCGCAACGACGGCGAGGGGAACGGCGTAGAGACCTGGATTTCGGCGAGCGGTTTGGAGGAGACGGATGCCCTTGCCAACCACATTATGGAAGCATTGGATACGGCGGGAATCCAGAGAAACCGCGGTGTGAAAAAGGGAACCCAGACCGGGGAATCTTCCAATTATTACATCAATGTACATTCGGACATGCCGTCCTGCATTGTCGAGATGGGATTTATCAACGATGCATCCGATAACCAGCTTTTCGATGAAAAGCTGGTTGCGTACGCTGCCGCCATCGGTGACGCAGTGCTTGCAACGGCGGAGACATACCGTGCCAACAAGGTTACGGATGGAAACGGTCAGGGCACAGGTGAAGCGGGAAGCGGCGCCGGAGACGGTCAAGGTACAGATGGAACGGGAGACGGCGCCGGAGACGATCAGGGCACGGATGGAACGGGAAATGACACCGGAGACGGACAGAGTGCGGACCAAACAGGAAGCAGCACCGGAGACGGTCAGAGTGCTGCAGGTGGAAATGCGGCGGTGCAGACGATTGCGCTTGACGGGCTGGATACCACCGTGCAGAGCTGGGGGCTGGGAAGCCACACCGATGCGGACAACCGCCCGAACGATGCAGTCAGTGCGCAGCAGAAGTATGGGGATTACCATGCGCTTTTCATTGGAGAGAATACAAAGACCCTCTATCTGACCTTTGATGAGGGATATGAATACGGTTACACGGAATCCATTCTGGATACGCTTAAGGAAAAGGGCGTGCATGCCGTCTTTTTTGTCACGGAGCCTTATGCGAAGGCGGAACCGGCACTGGTGCAGCGTATGATTGACGAGGGGCATGTAGTCGGCAATCACAGTGTGACGCACCCGTCGGCGGGAATCCCTTCGCTGACAGTGGAACAGCAGCAGGAAGAGGTCATGGGAAATCATCAGTATATCAAAGATACCTTTGGATATGAGATGAATCTGTTCCGCTATCCTGCGGGAAAGTTCAGTGACCAGTCGCTCGCCGTTGTAAATAACTGCGGATACGAGAGCGTATTCTGGAGTTTTGCCTATCTGGATTACGATGTGGACAACCAGCCGGATCAGGCGGAAAGCCTGCAGAAGATGAAAAATAAGATGCACCCGGGAGCCATCTATCTGCTGCATGCGGAGTCGGCAACAAATGCGGCGGTGCTGGGAGATCTGATCGATGCGGCGCAGACGCAGGGGTATTCGTTTGGAACGTTGTAATGCGTGGCGCGTGAAAAAAGGTTTACATAATGACGAAAAACGAGCTTTGGACGGGGCTGAGAGGAGAAAAAGTCAGGTCCGAGGGATTGATTTTCGAGAGCTGGACCCGGGCAGGAAGACAAAACGGGTCCAAGAGCCCATATTTTCTTGCGTTAGACTCGGGCAGGAAGACAAAACGGGTCCAAGAACCCATTTTTCTTGCGTTAGACCCTTGTGGGAGGAAAAGAAGTTTACATAACGCCAAAAACAAGTCATGGTCGGGTCTGGGAGAAAGAAAATGCCGCGCCAGACCCGGGAAGAAAGACAAGCCGGGTCCGAGAGACTGATTTTCGCGCGCTAGACCCTTGCGGGAGAGAAAGAAGTTTACATAACGCCGAAAAATAAGTCATAGCCGGGTCTGGGAGAAAGAAAACGCCGCACTAGACCCCAAAAAGAAGAAAAGATTATGCCGCCCTGGGGTCGCGGGAACTGCTGTCTGTTCGAGATTTACCGAAAACATCGCGCCAGTCTCAGGATTTACCGAAAAAGCCTGAAGTTACAATATTGTTCTTGATCTGATCTTGCGGTATAATGAACTCTGACGAGTTCATATTGTGCGCAGAAAGCAGCGCAAAAAGATGATATAATGAATCCTACCGGATTCATATTAGAAGTTCCTGCGGAACTTCGGATGCGCAGAAAGCAGCGCAAAAAGATGACATAATGAATCCTACCGGATTCATATTAGAAGTTCCGGTGGAACTTCGGATGTGCAGAAAGAAGCGCAAAAAGATGATATAATAGACGCGTACATGATGATAGGTTTTCTTTAGAAGGGAACATGATATGGAAAAATTGCACAGGCAGAATTTGGTTATTGTCTGGTGCTCGATTATTGCACTTAGCCTTGTTTCTTTGATGGGATACGGATTTACCGTGCTTGCAATCCGTGGAATTGCAATTCTGGTAGTTGCGGGAATTATTTCTACGATCGGATGTTACCTTTCGATTGACGATGTGAAAAAAGTGCTGATTATCGTATTCCCGCCGGCGATCGGTACGCTGTTGTATTCGTGGGTATATGGTGGCAATTCGATTCCGTATCTGGCGAATTTTGTACTTTTAGCGATGACAACTTCCTATTTTATGGAGTCGGTTATCATCTATTTCGCAGTGCCGTTTGCCGTTATTTCGGTCGTATTCATGGCTTTCAGCCCCGAGACCATCGCGGGAATTGAATACACGATGGCGGGGGTCGTGACGCGTATATTTTTGTTTATCGTAACAGCGATCCTGCTTTATTTTGCGACGAAGCGCGGTGCGGGTGTTGTGAAGAAAACGGAAGAGACGCTTTCCATCGTTCAGAACAATGCGAAAGTCGCCAATACGATTTCAGCGAATCTGAACACCACGATCCACAAGAGTATGAGTTCAGTGCATGCGCTTGCGGACGGCAGCTCCAGCGTGAAATCGGCGGCATCGCAGATGGGGCAGGTGGTTGAGGATACTGCTAATGCAACTGTCAGCGTGATGGATAAAATTAATGCGGCAACAACAGAGATTAACCGGAACCATGAACTGGCAGTTTCTCTGGATCAGGGATTTCAGAAGGTGCAGAGTGCGGTAGAAAAAGGAAACGGAGCGATACAGACGGCAAAGAGTTCCATTCTTTCCATGGAGGAGACCGTCGATTCCGCGCGCAAATCGACCGATTCGCTGCTTACCGAGATGAACCGGATCACATCGATTCTCGGAGAGATCAATTCCATTGCATCCCAGACGAATCTGTTGTCGTTAAATGCATCTATTGAGGCGGCGCGTGCGGGAGAACACGGAAGAGGATTTGCGGTGGTTGCAGATGAGATCCGCGCGCTGTCAGAAGAGAGTGCCAAGGCGGCGAACAACATTCAGGAGATTTTGACCTGGCTGACGGATACGACCGGGCAGATCTCAAAAGAAATCACGGCGGGCACCGATGCTGCTTCCGCGAGTGTGGAGCTGGTCGGCGGATTGATGGATTATTTTAGTAACATCAATGATGCGACGGATGAGGCGAGCCAGATTGTCGATGAAGAATATAAGATCATTGAACATGTGAAGGAACACTTTGGAAATATCCAGCAGGAGATCGAGACGCTGGTGGCAACCTCAGAGGAAAATTCTGCAACCATCCAGAATATCACGGACACAATCACGTCGCAGAATGATTCCATCCGCAGCATTTCGGCTGAAATCGATGAGATTTCATCATTATCGGCAGATCTGGAACAGCATTTTTGGGAAGATAACTAAGAAAAGGTCAAGGGAGACATGCAGGGGCGCAGTCTCCCTTTTTTACACCACGGAGAATAAGGATGAAATTGAGATTTCAAAAAGACGGTACTTTTAAAATCATGCAGATTACAGATATGCAGGAAATTCCCGCAATATCGAAAGACACGATCGCGCTGATGGAGCGGGCGGTTCTGGAGGAGCAGCCGGATCTTGTCGTCTACACTGGTGATCAGATCAAGGGCTATGGTGTGACTTACAAGGGAAAAGGAGAGGAGCTGGAGCGGGAGGTAGCACAGACGATTGGAAAATTATTAGAGCCGGTGACAAAGCGTGGCATTCCGTTTGCAGTGACATTTGGCAATCATGACTGCCAGGTCGGGATTTCCAATCAGGATCAGTTCTATCATATTTACAAAAGACTTCCGAATTGCATCGGAGAGCAGGCAGAAGGGATTGACGGGGGCGGAACCTGTGCCATTCCCATCGAGGCATCCGACGGAAGCGGGAGGGATGTGTTTGAACTGTATCTGTTTGACAGCGGAACGGATGCCAGGGAGGGCGGCTACGAGGCATTTGATCCGAAGATCATTACGTGGTACCGCAAGCAGCGGGAAGACCTTCGGGAGAAAAACGGAATGTATGTGCCGTCCATCGTATTTCAGCATATCCCGATGCGCGAATATTATGAGGTGTTAAAGCTTGTTGACCGTGGGGAAAAAGGTGCGGTGCGCGCTTATCGGACACATAAGAACGAATATTATAAGCTGGGAGAAACCTGCGGCGCCGGGGATATTTTTCTGGAACCGCCGTCGGTGCCGGACGTCAATACCGGGGAATTTGAGGCGCTTTCGGAGTGCGGGGAAGTGCTTGCGGCATTTGTCGGACACGATCATAAAAACAACTTCGTGGGGCGTTACCGGAACATTGCGCTTGGATTTACACCGTCCGCGGGATTTAATGTCTACGGCAACCGTACGAAGCGCGGCGTGCGCTGTATTGTATTGAGCGAAAAAAAGCCGTGTGAATACCATACTTATACCAGAACGTATGAGCCTCAAAATAGCAGACCGGGTGCTTGAGCAGCATTTTGGCCCAGACCAGCATAGCACCTGCCACATTTGAGGCGGCGATTCCAATGATTTTAAAAGCGGTGTTGTTTCTGGTGCTGGTGATTGTGCTGGCTGTCTTGTTGTTGTAGAGGGATGGGAAAGCAGCCCGACAGAACAGAGGAAAACCGGGAAAAACCGGGAAAGCAGCCCGCTAGAACAAGGGCAGCCCGGTAAGAAAAATACCGTGCAGAAAAGGGGAAAACAATGGGTGAGATACGACAGGAGAAAAGCGGATTTGCGGCGTGGACCGACAGACATGCGGAACTGTGGAAGTTTATGAAATTCCTGCTTGCGGGAGGCGGTTCCAATGTGGTTGAGCTGGCGGTGCATATGCTGCTTTTAAATACGGCATTTGCTGCGCTTACGGCGGAACCGGTAACCGCTTATTTTCTCAACCTCATCGGTATTACGTCGAAGGGATATCTGTATACTTATATGGTCTCAACGACCGTGGGTTATACGATTGCGTTTATATTGAACCGCAAGATCACCTTTAAGGCGGACGCCAATCCGGCGGTCAGCATGGCACTCTATGCGGTCATGGTACTGTTCACGATTTTTGCGAACGGCTGGATCGGATCGGCGATGACGACCTGGGCAAGGGAAAACGGCTGGACGGGGAATTTGTGCGACATGGTAATCAAGGTGATCGGAATGCTGATTCCGATGCTCTGGACCTATCCGTGTAACCGGTTTCTGATCCACCGGAAAAGAAAAGATTGTGAATTGTTTCACAAAAAATACAACAAAAGATCTTGAACGGGAACAGACTTCATGATACGCTGAAACAGCATTGCAGTGAGATACGTTCTTGCTGTCTTGCCTTAACAAAAGTCTCTGACGCCAAAAGCAGTGCCTGCGGCGGA
>ERZ773143.2721-NODE-2721-length-12110-cov-6.149979_pt1 | contig 12110 bp, 8 predicted proteins | sample MGYA00580852_ERZ773143 | MGnify/ENA primary metagenome ERZ773143 (study PRJEB29015, sample SAMEA2737853) | human gut metagenome | biome: human gut; feature: human-associated habitat; material: faeces | place: China | collected 2012 ... | reverse complement strand
TTGTTTAATTTACAAGGTGCACGCTCCATTCGCGGAACAGGTGTTATCTTAGCACCTACCGCCCCTTTTGTCAACACCTTTTTTCACTTTTTTCAAATTATTTTTTCAGAGCCAGATAGAGACAAATCCATCCATAGATGTTATAATAGAAAAACCGTTTCATTTTGGAGGTATTTCCCTTGGATTTCCAACATATTGAGGCAACTTTCGGGAAGCTGGAGTACCGTTCGCTCTCGTTTTCGAAAGGTCTTAATATTATAGAAGCGCCGAACGAGTCCGGCAAGTCGACGCTGCTCGCGTTTCTTCGCGTGATGCTCTACGGCTTTCCGCCGCGGGAACGTGGGGCGATGGCAGATAAGAACCGCTACGCTCCCTGGTCGCTCTCGCCGATGCGCGGCACGCTGGCGCTCACATGTCAAAAGGGCGACATCACTTTGCAGCGCGACACCGCGCGCGCGAACAGTCCCATGGGGCGCTTTTCCGCCGTCTACACCGGCAGCGGCGAAGCGGTCGACGGTCTGACCGCCGCTGACTGCGGCGAAACGCTGCTCGGCGTCCCGTGCGAGGTCTACGAGCGCAGCGCGTTCATCCGCCAGAGCAGCCTGACGGTCGACGCGAGCGCCGAACTCGAGCGCCGCATCGCCGCGCTCATCACCACGGGCGAGGAGGGCCAGTCGTTCAGCGAAGCGTCCGCCGCGCTCAAAAAGCAGCTCAACGCCCGCAAATACAACAAGTCCGGCCGCATCCCCGCGCTCGAGGCCGAGATCAGCGCACAGGAGCGCGCGCTCGAGGAACTGTCGCAGCTCACGCGCAGCAAGCGCAAGGCCGAGGAAGCCCTCGCCTCATTCGATGCCGAGGAAGCCTCGCTGCGCGAACAGCTCCGCGCACACGATCTCTGCGATGCGCAGGACGCCCGCCGCGCCGCCGCGGAAGCGCGGCAGGCATGGCAGAGCACCGAAAGCAAAGCCGAATATCTTCGCCGCGCGCTGATTGAACAGAATGTGCCCGCGCGCGACGCGCTGGAGCAGGGCCGCGCAAGGCTCAACGCACTCTCTTCTTTGAAGGCCGAGGCCGCGGACGCGCAGAAGCGCTGTGATGACGCCGAAGCTGCTCTGTCCGATTTTGACGCAAAGCCCGCCGAGCGCCCGCGCTCACTATTACCTTATATAATAGTAGGTGCCGTGCTATTGCTGCTCTTTATATTTGTTTCCGCATTGCCCAGCCCTGTCGCTCTGGCCGGGTGCATCGTCTCCGGTGCTGCGCTGGCTGTACTTCTTGTCTTAAACTGGAACAACACACGCAAAGTTCGCACCGCACATGAGGAAAAGCGCGGCACCTTGGAGCAAGCCCTGCGCGATGCGCGTTCCGACGCCGCCGCACAGCAAAAGCTGTATGATTCCGCCGCGCGCGAGCTGCTCGTGCTCATCCCCGCGGGCGACATCTCCCGCGTTGGCGCATATCTCGACGCCGCGCTGCAAAAATACGCCGAGCTGGACGCCCTGACGCGCGAGGCGCGCGACCTGTCGCTGCGCTGCGAGCTGCTTTCCGCCCGCGCGCCGAAGGGTGACGTTCCCGACGAGCCAGTTGTGCGCCCCGCACGCTCCCGTGCGGAGCTGCAAACTGCGCTCGACGCGCTCGCACGGTGCCGCCGTGAAGCGCAGAGCACCTTTGACTACACCTCCGGCCGCTGCCGCGCCATCGGCGACGCCGCCGAGCTTGAAGCCGCACTCACGCAGAAGCGCGACGAGCTTGCACAAAAACAAGCGGAATACGACGCCATCGCCCTCGCGATGGAATCGCTGCAAAGCGCGAACACCGCACTGCAAAACCGCTTTTCTCCCGCGCTCAGCCGCCGCGCCGGCGAGCTTTTCTCCCGCCTGACGGGCGGCAAATACGAAAGCGTCCTGCTTGACCGCACGTTTTCCGCGCAGGTGGGCGAAACGGGCGAGAGCGTTTCCCATGACGCACAGCTTTTGAGCCTCGGCACGCTCGACCAGCTGTATCTTGCCGTGCGCCTCGCCATCTGCGAAAGCGCCCTGCCCGCGGACGATCCCCCGCCCATCGTGCTCGACGACGCACTTGTCCGCTTCGACGACGAGCGCTGCCGCGCCGCGCTCGAGCTTTTATTAGAGGAAAGCAAATCCCGTCAAATTCTGCTTTTCACCTGCCAGCACCGCGAGAGCGCGTATCTCTCCGGCCGCGACGGCGTCACATTCCTGTCCCTATAATTCCAAATTGATAAAGGAGAAATTGAATGACCACACTGCAAGCCCTTCCCCTGCCTTCCAACTTCGAAGACCTCTGCGAGCTGTTTTTGCTCTACATCGCGTACAGCACCCTCGGCTGGTGCGGCGAGATGCTCTACTGCTCCATCCCCAAGGGTCACATCTGCGAAAAGAGAGGCTTCCTCAACGGCTTCCTCTGCCCCATTTACGGCCACGGCGCGCTGCTCGTGCTGTATCTTCTGCACGGCGGCTTCCAGAATCCGGTGCTCACGTTCATCTTCGGTGCGATCGTCACGTCGATCCTTGAATACTTCACGAGCTGGATCATGGAAAAGCTCTTCCACATGCGCTGGTGGGACTACTCCCATTATAAATTCCAGATCAATGGCCGTGTGTGCCTTCTGAACTCCACGTGCTTTGGCCTTGCGTGCGTGCTGCTGTGCCACCTTGTCCAGCCCTGGCTGTGGGAGCGCATCGTGAATCTCGGCTCTACCATCACCGTGCCGCTTGCGTCCTTCATCTTCGGCATCTATCTGATGGACACCGTGCTCTCCATCCGCAGCGCCATCCAGCTCAGCTCTCAGATGGGCAAGCTGCGCGAGCTGCAATCGGAGCTCAAGGACTATGTCGCCGAAAAGCGTGAGGAGAGCCAGGAGCGCAAGGCCGAGCGCCGTGCCGAGGTACGCGAGCGCGCCCGTATGCTGCGTGACGGCGCGGATATCTTCGAGCGCCGCCTGCTCCACTCCCACCCCGACATCCGCAAGTCGCGCGAAGACCTGCTCGCCACGATCCGCGCCCGCCTGAACGAGAGCGAGACCGAGGCCAAGAAAGCTGCCGACGAGCTCTTCGGCGATGAGCGCAAGGCGTAATTTGCCAAGCCGCGCGAGGTTGACTTCCGCGCGCAAACGGTATAAACTAAGCGCGCCGCTGGCCCACCGGCGGCACACCACGCAGCAAAGGAGAATACTGATCTATGAGCGAATGCACCCATAATTGCTCTACCTGCGGCGAGAGCTGCGCTGAGCGTGCAACGCCGCAATCCCTGCGCAAAGCGCCGCACCCCGAAAGCCACATCGGCAAGGTGTTCGGCGTTGTGTCCGGCAAGGGCGGCGTCGGCAAGTCCATGGTCACGAGCCAGCTCGCCGTCACGCTGCACCGCCGCGGTTACAAGGTCGGCGTCATGGACGCCGATATCACCGGTCCCTCCATCCCGCAGGCCTTCGGCGTGCACGACAAGGCCGTCGGCACGCAGACCGCGCTCTACCCCTGCGTCAGCCACAGCGGCATCGAGGTCATGTCCATCAACCTGCTTTTGGAGGATGAGACCGATCCCGTCATCTGGCGTGGCCCCGTCATCGGCGGTGTCGTCCAGCAGTTCTGGACGGATGTTGCCTGGGATGTGGACTATCTGTTCGTCGATATGCCCCCCGGCACGGGCGACGTGCCACTGAGCGTCTTCCAGTCCATCGCGCTCGACGGCATCATCGTCGTCACCTCCCCGCAGGAGCTTGTCTCCATGGTCGTGGAGAAGGCCGTGAAGATGGCTGAAAAGATGAACGTCCCCATCGTCGGCGTCGTGGAGAACATGAGCTATGTCGCCTGCCCTGACTGCGGCAAAAAGATCTATCTCTTCGGCCAGGGCAAGAGCGAAGAGGCCGCAAAGCGTCACAATCTTCCCCTGCTCGCCCAGATGCCCATCGACCCGAAGCTCGCCGCCCTTGTGGACGCGGGCAAGATCGAAGAGTTCGAGGGCACATGGCTGAACGCCGCCGCCGATGCGCTCGAAAAGACGCACAAGCGCGCCGAATAACTTGAGCATTGACAAAAAATCGCACCTCGAACGAGGTGCGATTTTTTATATTCTGTTTGTGGCTCAGTCGTTGGAATAGTTGTCGAAGTAGCCCTGAATGTAAACGATGGGCGTGCCCTTGTCGCCGCTGCCGCTCGTCAGGTCGCAGAGCGAGCCGATCAGGTCGGTCAGGCGGCGGGGCGTCGTGCCCTCGGACACCATGTTGCCGACCAGGCTCTCGCTGGTCTTCTCGCGGATGCGCTCTTCGATGGCTTCCTTCAGCGCCTCGCCCTTGAGATCGCCGAAGTCATTGTCAGCGAGGTACTTGAGCTTCAGCTCGTTCGGCGTGCCGACAAGGCCCTTGGTGTAGCCGGGGGAGACGACGGGGTCAGCGAGCTCCCAGATCTTGCCGACGGGGTCTTTGAACGCACCGTCGCCGTAGACCATGGCCTCGATGTGCTTGCCGCTGGCCTTGCTGAGTCTCTCGCCCAGCTCCTCGGCAACGGCCATGCAGTCGCGCGGGAAGAGCTTGACGGTCTCCTCGGTCGCCTTGTTGGAGCCGAGCAGGCCGTATTCGGCGTTGTAGCCGCTGCCGTCGACGCTTCTGTTGAGCAGATCGTCGAGGCCGAGCACCACGCGGGCGCCAGCGGCCTTGAGCAGGCGCTTGCTGCGCGCGCGGGTGTGGATGTCGCAGGTGATGACGGCGTCGGTGTAGTCGCACAGCGTCTGCACGCGATTGCCGAAGATGACCTCGACCTCAGCGCCGGCGTCGGTGATGATGCCGGAGTAGAAGTCGATGTAGTCGACGCCCGTGAACGGGTGCACCGCCGCGCCGAATTTCTCGCGGAATTGTTCGAGCGTCAGAACATCGCTGTACGGGTCGACGCCCGCCTCGTCGAGCTTGTCCCAGTCGACAAGGCCGTTGCCCACCTCGTCAGAGGGGTAGGAGAGCAGCAGCACGATCTTCTTGCAGCCCATCGCCATGCCGCGCAGCAGCAGGGAGAAGCGGTTGCGGCTCAGGATGGGGAACGCGACGCCCACGGTGCCGCCGCCGGTCTTTTCGCGCACGTCTTTGGCGATCTGGTCGAGCGTTGCGTAGTTGCCCTGCGCACGTGCCACGACGGATTCCGTCACGGCGACGACATCGCGGTCGCGCGGCTCGATACCCGCTTCCTTCCACGCTTCCATCACGGAAGCGGCAGCGACCTCAGCAATGTTATCTCCCTCGCGGATAATGGGTGCGCGCACGCCGCGCACGACAGTTCCGATCGTTCTCATCTTGATCTCCTTTTTATTTTATAGTCAGCGCACAAGGCGCTCTTGCAAAGTCATACAGTTTAGTATTATAATCACGGTATAGGGATAAGTAAAGCATCGTTTTTTGATAATAAATATAAATCATTCTTATGGTTTAAGATCAGGAGGGTTTGCCAAATGGTCAAGCTGGAGCTCTACCGCGTCTTCCGCGAGGTCGCCGAGGCCGGGAATATTTCCCTGGCAGCGGAGAATCTCTACCTTTCGCAGTCCGCCGTCAGCCAGAGCGTCAAGCAGCTCGAGCAGCAGCTCGGCACGCGTCTTTTCCTGCGCTCGCCGCGCGGCGTCACGCTCACTGAGGACGGCCGCCTCTTATTTGAATATGTGCGCAGCGCCATGGGTCTTCTCGAGACCGGCGAGGACAAATTGCAGCAGTCGCGCACGCTTCAGGCCGGCACGCTCGTCATCGGCGCGAGCGACACGGTGACAAGTCAATTCCTGCTGCCGCATCTCGACGCCTTCCACCGCCGCCATCCCAACATCCACATCCGCATCATCAGCGGCCGCAGCTATAAGGTGCTGGGGCTTCTCCGCGCCGGAAGGGTCGATATCGCCTTTGCGAGCGCCCCTGGCGATGCGGACGACTTAGAGCACATCCCCTGCTTTGAAACGCATTCCTGCTTTGTCGCCGCGCCGGACTACCCCTGCGACTTCACCCGCGCCTACACGACCGAGGAGATCGCCGCATTCCCGCTCATTCTTCTTGAAAAGAAGGCCTCCTCGCGCACTTACCTTGAAAAATACTTCCTCCAAAGCGGCGTCAGGCTCACGCCGGAGATCGAGCTCGGCGCGCGCAGCCTTCTTGTCGACCTGGCGAAGATTGGCTTCGGCGTTGCGGGCGTCACGCGCGAATTCGTCCAGGGCGAGCTCGCCGCGGGCGAGATCCGCGAGCTTTCCACCGCTTTTTCCATCCCGCCGCGCACCGTCGACCTCTGCATGCTGCGCAACGTTTCGCCCAGCGCCGCAACCGAACGTTTTGCCCGCGATGTGCTTGAAAAATTACAGGGCAAATCCGTTTCCGTTTAAATTCTGCAAGGTTTCCGTCATTTTGCGCATTGAGTCTGCATAATTTTTGTCATTTTCGCCAAGGCGATTTTCTTGACAAGATTTTTACGGCATGTTACCCTCTTTTTCGCTGCAACGAGCGAAGATACACGGTTTTCAGGATCTTTTTGAAACTGAAAGCGCTGGAAAACTCTGGAGAACTCATTCAGTTGGGTGCCGAAGGGGCAATGCCTTGGCTAAAATTGTTAAGGCTGAATCTCTCAGGCAAAAGGACGGAGATCATCGGCACCATGCCGGTTTTTCCGTCCTCACTTTTTCTCTCTATTGTTTTTTAAGCTGTCGATCTTCTGTTGGATCGGCAGCTTTTTTTGCATTTTCGACTTTACAATATAAGGAGAGCATCATGGCTTCATCATTCGAGACCACCCTTTTCCCTATCGTTCAGACCATCAACGAATACCTCAGCAACTACGTTTTGGTCATCCTGCTGCTCGGCGTCGGCATCTGGTACACGATCAAAACGCGCTGCGTGCAGGTCCGCTGCTTTAAGGAGGGCTGGAACCGCGTGTTCGGCAACATCACCCTCAACGGCAAGAAGGGCGGCAACGGAATGAGCTCATTTCAGGCGCTCGCCACTGCCATCGCCGCCCAGGTCGGCACCGGCATCATCGTCGGCGTCGCGGGCGCGATCCTCACCGGCGGCCCGGGCGCGGTGTTCTGGATGTGGGTCATCTCGTTTTTCGGCATGGCCACGATCTACGCGGAAGCGACGCTCGCGCAGGAGACGCGCATCGTCGAGCTCGACGGCACGATCAAGGGTGGTCCTGTCTACTACATTACGACAGCCTTCAAGGGGAAATTCGGCAAGTTTCTCGCGGGCTTCTTCGCCGTCGCCATCACGCTGGCGCTCGGCTTCATGGGCTGCATGGTGCAGTCCAACTCCATCGGCGCAACGATGGAGACCGCGTTTGGCATCCCGTCCTGGGTCGTCGGCATCGTGCTGATCGTCATCTGCGCCTTCATCTTCCTCGGCGGCGTGCAGCGCCTTGCGTCCGTGACGGAAAAGGTCGTGCCGCTCATGGCGGCGGTATTCCTCTTCGGCGGCCTCATCGTGCTTGTCGTTCGCATCAAGTACATTCCCGAGACCTTTGCCATGATCTTCCGCTACGCCTTTGAGCCGCAGGCCATCGTCGGCGGCGGCTTCGGCTACGCCATCAAGCTCGCCATCTCCCAGGGCGCGAAGCGCGGCCTGTTCTCCAACGAGGCCGGTATGGGCTCCACGCCCCACGCCCACGCGCTCGCCAACGTCAAAAATCCGCACGAGCAGGGCACCGTCGCCATCATCGGCGTGTTCATCGACATGTTCGTCATCCTGACGCTCAACGCCCTCGTCATCATCTCCACACTTTACGCAGGCGACGGCCCGCTCGCCGGCTGCGGCGCAGCGGCGCTGAGCAGCACCTTCAATAAGACGAACCTTGCCCAGTGCGCGTTCGGCACGGTGTTCGGCTACAAGGCGGGCAGTATGTTCGTCGCGATCTGCCTGTTCTTCTTCGCGTTCTCCACGATCCTGAGCTGGAACCTGTTCGGCAAGATCAACATGGTCTACCTCTTCGGCAAAAAGAGCGCCAACGTCTACACGCTGCTCGCGCTGATTTTCATCTTCCTCGGCACCACGATGTCCAACGACCTCGTCTGGGAGCTGAGCGACATGCTCAACCAGCTCATGGTCATCCCCAACGCCATCGCCCTGCTCGCCCTGACGAGCCACGTCGTCAAGCATTCCCACACGCCCGACCGCCTGTCCGGCCGGGAAAACGGCTGATATTCCCCAAAAAAGCGCAAAAGCGCGCGGCTTTTGATAAAAGCCGCGCGCTTTTTTCATGCTCCACCCGCATTTTTTAATGTTTTGCGGCGTAATTCCTTTTCGGAATGGTATTCCATTTTCTATTCATTAAAAATATAAAAGTTTATCATCAATTTGCATAATATTTTTGATGAATCTTTGGCGGTTTTGAAGCCGCCGCTTCTCTTGACTTCTTCTTTACGGCATGTTACGCTTTTACTGCTGAAACAAACGAATATCTACCGATGACTCTTTCGGGATCTCGCAAACCGGAAGCCGAGGAAACTCTGGAGAACTCATTGAATTGAGTGCCGAAGGTGCAAGGCCATGGTGGTTGAATCTCTCAGGCAAAGGGACAGAGAAGCAGGACGTTTTTACGTCGTCGCACCGTTTCTCCTCCCCGCTCAACTGAATGCTACTTCCGGAGTTGCTGATTTTCGTATCGGCAACTTCTTTGTTTTTTAGGAGAGAGAGAGTTATGATTGAATCCATCGAAGCCGCACTGTTCCCAATTGTATGCAAGATCAATGAATATCTGAGCAACTACATCCTTGTGTTCCTGCTACTCGGCATTGGTTTCTGGTACTCCATCAAGACCCGCTTCGTCCAGATCCGCTGCTTCAAGGAGGGCTGGAACAGCGTGTTCGGCAACCTGTCGCTGCGCGGCAAGAAGCATGACAGCGGTATGAGCTCCTTCCAGGCGCTCGCCACCGCCATTGCCGCTCAGGTCGGCACGGGCAACATCGTCGGCGCTTCCGGCGCCATCCTCACCGGCGGCCCCGGCGCCATCTTCTGGATGTGGATCATCGCCTTCTTCGGCATGGCCACGATCTACGCGGAAGCGACGCTCGCCCAGGAGACCCGCATCGTCGAAAAGGACGGCAACGTCAAGGGCGGTCCTGTCTACTACATCACGACGGCCTTTAAGGGCGGCTTCGGCAAGTTCCTCGCCGGCTTCTTCGCCGTCGCCATCACGCTGGCACTCGGCTTCTTCGGCTGCATGGTGCAGTCCAACTCCATCGGCTCCACGATGCAGACCGCCTTCGGCATTCCCTCCTGGATCGTCGGTATCATCCTCGTCGCGATCTGCGCGTTCATCTTCCTTGGCGGCGTACAGCGCCTCGCCTCCGTCACGGAGAAGGTCGTCCCCATCATGGCGGCTATCTTCCTGCTCGGCGGCCTGATCGTCCTGATCGTCCGCATCAAGTACGTCCCCGCCACCATCGGCATGATCTTCAAGTATGCCTTCCAGCCCCAGGCCATCATCGGCGGCGGCTTCGGCTACGCCATCAAGACCGCGATTTCTCAGGGTGCCAAGCGCGGCCTGTTCTCCAACGAGGCCGGTATGGGCTCCACCCCGCACGCCCACGCCCTCGCGAATGTTGACTGCCCGCACGACCAGGGCGTCGTCGCCATGATCGGCGTGTTCATCGACACCTTCGTGGTGCTGACCCTCAACGCGCTGGTCATCATCTGCACCCTCTACACCGCCGATGGCCCTCTGGCAAACGGCTATGTGGGGGATGTGACCTCCGTGCTCAGCAAGACCAATCTGGCCCAGACCGCCTTCGGCTCCGTGATGGGTGCCGGCCTGGGCGCCAAGTTCGTGGCCATCTGCCTGTTCTTCTTCGCTTTCTCCACGGTTCTGAGCTGGAACCTGTTCGGCAAGATCAACGCCATCTGGCTTTTCGGCAAGAAGAACCCCAAGGCCTGCACCGTGATCTACACCCTCATCGCCCTGGTGTTCATCCTGATGGGCACCATGATGAGCAACGATCTGGTGTGGGAGCTGACGGATATGTTCAACAACCTCATGGTCATTCCCAACGTCATCGCCCTGTTCGCCCTGACCAAAATGGTGGTCAGCAGCGCGGAAAGCAAGATCGCTCAGTAAGTGAGAACAGCCAAGACTGTCATTTCACTTTCAAAAAACGCCATAAAAAAAGAACCAGGACATTCATAAGAATGTCCTGGTTCTTTTGGCGGAGATGGAGGGATTTGAACCCCCGCACGCCTTGCGGCGCCTACCGGATTTCGAATCCGGACCCTTCAGCCACTTGGGTACATCTCCAAGCGATCCTATTTGCCCCCCCGCAGATGGTCAAGTCCACCCCCCAAGGGGACTGCGTTAGATATTATGACATATTTTCACAGCTATTGCAAGAGAAATACTTGCGCAGCGAAGGAACACAGCATAGAATGAGCATATCTTACCCGTGCGGATGAAGAAGGAGGAAGTGCTATGGCCCTGCGGGTCTATATTCTTGGCGATGCCGCAGCTTACCAAAACTATGCACTGGCGGTGGAACGTGCCGGAGGGATTCCCTGCTTCGGGAGCCGGCCGGCGGACTGCGACTGCTTGCTGCTGCCCGGCGGCGGGGACATGGAATCCTGGCGTTACGGCCAGAAAAACACAGCCTGCCGGGATCTGGAGCCGGAACGGGACGCGCTGGAACTGGAGCTGCTGGCGGATTTTACGGCCCTTGGCAAGCCGGTCCTGGGTATATGCCGGGGAATGCAGACCATCAATGTGTTTTTCGGCGGCGATCTGGTGCAGGACTGGCCAGGACACAGCGCCATAGAAGGCGTTGACCGGCTTCACAGCGTTCAAAATGCACCGTCCTTTCTGCGGGAGCTATACGGAGAGCGCTGTATGGTCAACAGTTGCCACCACCAGATCATTGGCCGCCTGGGCACCGGTTTGGAGGTTTTGCAACGGGCGGAGGACGGCGTAGTAGAGGCCTTCCGACACAAAACCTTGCCGGTTTGGGGGATCCAATGGCACCCGGAACGGCTGACAGCGGACTGCCAAACGGGCACGGTGGACGGACTGGCGGTATACCGGGCGTTTCTATCTCAGGCAGCCTTGTAAGAGCTCTGCCTGTTAACCGCAGGCCGTATCCGGATTGGACAAGAACTGTGCACCACGATCCACCAATACGCGGAAAATCCGGTCGCAAAGATTTTCTGTAAAGGGTAAGATGAAGGATAAACACCATTTCAGCACAGCAAAAAATCCCTCAAAGCCTTGCGGCTCTAAGGGATTTGTTTGGTGGACGATACAGGACTCGAACCTGTGACCCCCTGCACGTCAAGCAGGTGCTCTAGCCAGCTGAGCTAATCGTCCGAAGCGGAACGTGTATATATTACATGAGTTCCGCCGCTTTGTCAAGCCTTTTTTCGTTTTTTCTCGAAAAGTTTTCCAAGGCGCTTTATGTCGGCAAATTTTTCCGACAGGCAGCTCCCTTTCAACGCTTATTCCACGTTGAACTGCCGCAGGCCCGCCAGGTCTGTGACCGGCAGAGAGAACGCCAGCGCCTGGGCCTCGGTCTGCATTCCGGCCTTTTCCATAATGGCCTTCATGATGGGCTTCCGGGTCTCCGCCGAGGCAAGAATAAAGATCAGTTCCTTCTCCGACGCCAGCGAGACACCGAAGAATTTCTTCGCCAGCTCCGTTCCGGTCCCCTTTGCGTGGACCGCCGTGCCGCCGGTAGCCCCAGCCGCCCGGGCTGCGTCCATAACCTGATCCGTAGCGCCCTGATTGGCGATCACAACGATCAGCTCGTGGGTCAATTTCTTTTCCATGCGGTCCTCCGCCTCCCCCTGTAACAAATAATTTTTGGCAGACGCGCCGCCGATGCTGGACACCGGCACCGCCATCATAACGCCTCGGCCCGGAACATCCAGCCAGAGGTCCTTGGCAGCTTTCCGGAGCAGCCCCTTCCGGCTGGGCAGCATACACAGCAGCACTGCCTTTTCCGTAGCTTCCAGCCCCAGACAGTCTAAAACCTCAGTGGTGGCGGTGCCTCGGCCAAGAGCCGTGAGCACCAGCGTTGCCCCCTGTTCCCGGAACCAAGCGGAGAAGTCTCCGCCCCGGCTCCGGTCCGTGATGGTAAGGATCAGATCAGCAGACATATAACTTCCCCCCTTA
>ERZ773143.2710-NODE-2710-length-12169-cov-3.030626_pt1 | contig 12169 bp, 9 predicted proteins | sample MGYA00580852_ERZ773143 | MGnify/ENA primary metagenome ERZ773143 (study PRJEB29015, sample SAMEA2737853) | human gut metagenome | biome: human gut; feature: human-associated habitat; material: faeces | place: China | collected 2012 ... | reverse complement strand
ACTTCCCAAGCAAATTCTGGTCTTTGATTTGCTTTAAAAAGTACAGCAGTTCCTGCGTTCTGCCCACAGCAAACGATGGAATAATGACACTTCCGCCACGCTGGAAGGTTTCCAGCAGAATTTGCACGAAATCCTGAATATAATTCTTTGGCTTTTCATGCAGGCGGTTGCCATAGGTGGATTCCATGATGACATAATCCGCAGTATCAGCATACTGTGGGTCACGAATCAACGGCTGATGGAAATTCCCGATGTCACCGGAAAACAACAGCTTTTTGCTGATGCCATTTTCCTCCAGCCAAATTGCAATACTGGACGATCCGAGCAGATGTCCAGCATCCAAAAACCGGATCGTAATGCCATCTGCAATGGAAATTTTCTCTCCATAAGGATGCGGAACGAAGTGTTCCAGCGACCCTAACGCTTCCTGCATGGTGTAAAGCGGTGTATAGATATCGCCACCGCTGCGTTTTGCCTTTCGATTTCGCCACTCTGCTTCAAATTCCTGAATGTGGGCACTATCTCGCAGCATAATCTGGCAAAGTGAAACGGTTGCCTGTGTGGCATGAATTTCCCCACGGAATCCGCCTGCATACAACAGCGGCAGCAAGCCAGAGTGGTCAATGTGGGCATGGGTCAAGAATACATAGTCAATTTCCGATGGAGCACAGGGAACACGGATGTTCTCATAGACATCTCTTCCCTGCTCCATGCCATAGTCAATCAAGATGCGTTTTCCACACGCCTCCAGATAGGTACAGCTGCCGGTGACTTCATGGGTCGCACCAATAAACAACAGTTTCATATCGCTTCACACCTTTCTTTCCATCAATTTTAAAAAATATAGATTCTTATGCTTCTTTCTTTGTATACAGCAGGTACTTTCTTGCGAAGAAGTTCCAGAAGAATGCCACTGCTGTGGAAACGACCTTGCTCAAAATCTGATACAAGCTTGTCACATCTGCCAACGCCCAAGCAAATCCCTTTGTAATGCCGATGGTCAATAGCAATCCCACAACGCCAATCGCCGCAAACGAGAGAAACTCTAAAAAGCGGTTCTGCATTTTGGATTGCTTGAAAATCCAGAATGTACTAAGAAAATAGTTGACCAGCAATCCGGCAACGAATGACAAGCCATTGCAGAGAGCTGCATAGCCAGAACCGGAAAAGGCCAGATAAAACAGCAGCGAGGACAATGCCCAGTCTACTACCGTTGCGAAACCGCCAACAAAACAATACCGGAAAAATTGAATAAATGTATTTTCTGTATCACCGGAAAATAACTTTTTGAATTGATGCTGTTTTAAAATCTGCTTGACTTCTGTCAGATGTTCTGTTTTCATGTTGAATGATTCCCTTCTTTTTTGCGATGAATTGCAAAATTCGAAATCTTACAATTCTTTAGATGGCACATCGTTGATTTTCCCAATGACAAACCGCATCAAAATAGTTGCATCTTTATCATCAAGAATGCCATCATCATAGCAATCTGCACATTTTGCGGCGGATTCTGACAATGTAATGACATTTGCCAATGCCTTATTCATAACAATTGCATCCGCCAAATCGACAACGCCATCCTGATTCACATCTCCATAATAAATTTCAGTACCTGCTTCTGTTGTCGCTGTGGTTGTGGATTCTGTAGTAGTTGCTTCTGTCAGAGATGTTGTAGTCGCTGGCTTGGATTCTGTAGTGGTAACTTCTGTTGCAGAAGTTGTAGAAACTTCAGATTCTGTGGTTGTTGCATTTGTTACAGTCGTGGTTGTGGTTGTTGTAGTGGTAGCTGTTGTTGTGGATGTTGTTGTTGTTTCTGCTGGTTTTGGTGTGCTGCCATTCGGCTCTGTACCGCCAACCAGTTCACCGCCAGCGTAAACACAAATATAATCGCTCTTTACTTCATTGCCATCGCCAAACATTTCCGAATCGGTCAATATTGGCAAATCCTGATAACTCCAGTCGTTGGAGGCATCCCACTGGTCGCCATAGTACAAGCCAACGGAGCATTGATATTTCTTATTGGAATTTGCAATGGTATAGCCATCCCATGCCACTTCAAAATAATAGATGTTCGGGTCATACGATGCATCGTACTGGAATGGTCCAGAAATGACACCGTCTGCCGGTGCAGCTTCGGTTGCCGCCTGATCGTATAATTCCTTTGCCTCTACCAGATTCGGGCTGGTCATTTCTTTGGTATTAAAGAAATAGCGAACGGTGACATCTGTTCTTGGTGTAATGGAATCGGTCATGACTTTCATAGAAATCTTTGTTGTTCCTGCTCCGCCTGCACACGGATTATTGACTGCAAATGCTTCAACCCAGTAGTTATTGCCGCCGCCTTCTTCTCCGTTGTTTTCTTCCTTCGGTGGGAAATCTGGCGTTACCTGCATGGAGTCATCGCCGAAATATGCATACAATCCCGCACTTGCACCGACAAAGGCTGCGTTATAGTCAATGGTTACTTCGTTATAAATCCAGTCTGCGGTAACATCATTGTGTTTATCGGAGGCATCTGGCCCACCAACCAATGCACCATACAAAACATGACGCTGCTCTCTGGTATCTTCTGCTCTGGTTAAGCCGGAAGCTGCACGGTGATGCGGATACTTTGCAGCATTCTCGCTATATCCGACAATATAAGCCCGATTCATCGGATTGTTGCCCATCAAATATTGCATCTGTTCTTTTGCCCATTCGCTGTATTCGGATGGTTTTCCATTGTTGTTGTACTTGTCATAAACCAGTGCACACAGCTGTGCAGCAGTATTATATCGGGCAGAGCCCCAGGTATTCAGCCAGAAATAGCCTGCCGGTGTAATCGTTCCGACACCACCTGTCATATAAGTGGTGATTGCCTTTGCAACGGATGCGAACTGGCGGATCTTTGCAACTACATCGTCATGTTTATAGTAGCCTGCAACAACCTCGTGCGGGATTCCCATTCTTGCTACGATGAAGCCGTACTCACGGTCGCCATGTGCGGACTGGTTCAGGTTCATGAAATCCATGTCGATCTCATCATACGGAAGCTTCTCATTTGCCTGTGTATGTAAATGAAGCAGCGGTTTTCTTAATTCCTGCAGACCCTTGATCCACATTTTTGCAGGGGAGAAGGTGTGCATCCATGTGATAACGCCGACACAGTCATCATCATTGGAAGCTTTCCGCATATCCTGAATACAGATTTCAGAAGTCTCTACGGTTGGAAGAAGTTCGATCTCTGCCAGATCGCCCACTTTTTCGTTTAAGAATGCAACCATCTGACGGCTGTCTTCTGCAACCTGTTTCAGGCATTCCTCTCCGTATAAGTCCTGGGAACCCACAATAAAGTATAACTTTTTCATTTTAATCTGCCTCCTTGTCATTTTCAATGTATATCCCGAACCGAATTTCCGTTGTTAAACATCACCGGAAACCGGTACGAATACTTCTTTTCCTGCCAATCCGAATCCTCTATCATCCGCAGAAGATTGCGCGCTGTCAGCCGCCCAAGATTGTACTTGGGATGAATCACGGACAAGATCGTGAGATCCCCCTCCTGCACCGGTCCGGCATCATCAAACGATACCAGGGAAATATCTTCCGGCACGCGCAGTCCGCGGTCCTTTAAAAAATCCATATAGCTGCCCGCTACCTCGTCGTTGTAGAGGATCATCGCGGTACAGTCCTTCGTCCGGCGGTACATCCGCTGGAGTCCTTTTTTGCTTAATTTTTCTTCCATATCCCGGGTCGAATACCAGCGGATCCAGTCCTCCTGGAAATCGATCCCGAAATCCGACAGGCACTCGATAAAGCCGCGGTAACGCTCGATCCCCTGCCAGTCATCGTATTTGAAAATACCGCCGATCCGGGTATGTCCGTTCTGTATCAAAATCCGCGTCAACTCATAGCCCGCGCGCGCATCCGACATCTCCACGCTGTCAAACGTCTCATTCTGGTAATGATTGTGAATAAACAGCGTCGGAATATTTCTCCGCCGTATCTCCTTGTAAAGCCGCAGATTCGGATTCGGGAAACTGGAACGCGTCCCCTCGATGATGAGTCCGGACACATTGCGCCCCAGCATCCCCTTGAGATACAGGGCCTCATCATTTAAGCGGTTACGCGTGACCGAAACGCTGATCTCATAACCTTCCTCCCGCAGGACGGACTCGATTCCCTCGTACACCTGCGGAAACAGGTAATCTGAAAAATAACTGAGAATCAGTCCGATGCGGGGACGTTCTTCCTTATCCTTCTCCGGCGCATAGGAAACGTATGTGCCGCTTCCCTTGACCCGGGCAATCAGCCCGTCCTGCTCCAGGCGGTCGAGCGCGTTGCGGACCGTCTGGCGGGAGTATCCAAATTTATTCTGGAGCATATGCTCGGATGGAAACTTGTCCATATTCCGGAGCACCCCGCTCATAATCAGCGTCCGACCCCAGTTGTAGAGCTTCTGATATTTAAGTCCACCCTGATTCCGGCTGCTGTTCTCCCTCATACTGTAACCTCCAGATGTCGCTTTTGTCTGTCCTATTTGATAACCTGCAGAGACTGACGGTCTGCGAATACAGCTACGAATATCAGGAATACAACACCCTGGATGAGCTGCATCATCTGTGTGGTAAAGCCCATCATCGTCAGACCACTGTTCAGGACGATGTACAGAAGAGAACCAACGATGATATTCTCAAAACGTACCTTCGCACCACCGGAAATCGGCATACCGCCCAGTACCAGTGCAATCAGGATCTGGGTCTCAAGCTGGTTACCACCGGAAGAAGTAACCGAACCAACCTTGATAACATTGATAAATGCGGCAAATCCTGTGATCGCACCTGCCAGTGTGTAGATAAGGAACTTCATGCGGTCGGTACGGATGCCGGAGAACATCGCTGCTTTCTCACCTGCTCCGATCGCCTTTAAATAAGTACCAAACTTGGTAAAGCGGAATAAAATAAATCCGATAATCAGGACCACCAACGTACAAGCCAGCTTTAATTCAGTGCTGTCGAAGTTGATTAACATCGCAGAGCCGGCTACCGGCGCGTTGGTCGTCAGATATTTGATAAATCCACGGAATAAGAACATCGTACAAATCGTAACGATGAAGGATTTAATCTTGCGGTATACATAGAAGTAACCGTTGATGGCGCCGATCGCTGCACCAACCGCGATCCCTGCCACAATCGCCAGTGGAATGCTGGTCTTGGAAACCATGCAGACAACAATCGATGCAATACCAAGAATGGAACCCTGGGAGAAATCCAGACCGCCCATCGTCATGATAAAGAATACGCCGGTTGCCGAAATCATAGTGACATACACCTGGGAAAGTACCAGAGGAAGGTTATTCATCATCCGGAAATTCGTCAGGGCATTGAACATAAGAAAGATAATAATCAGTCCCGCAATCGGCAGAAGCGAACGGATCATCGTCATTTTTGATAACTTTTTGAGCTGCTGCTCTTTATTTTCCGTACTTGTCTTAACTTGATTCTCCATTGCATCCTCCTTATACCATCATCGTGATCAGGCTGTTCTCATCCATCGCCTCATCACGTTCCAGCTCACCGCTGATCTTGCCGTCCTTCATGATAATGATGCGGTCGCACATACCAATCAGCTCCATCAGCTCCTCGGAAATCATGATAATCGATTTTCCATTCTTTCTCATCTGGTTCATTAACTGGTAAATGTCCTGTTTAACCTTAATATCAATACCACGGGTCGGACTGTCGAGAACGACAATATCGGAATCTTTTCCAATCCATCTTGCCAGAACGACCTTCTGCTTATTACCACCAGAAAGCTCCGAAACAAACTGGTTTACGTTTACCATCTTGACGGACATCTGTTTTGCAAACTGGTTGGAAAATTCTCTTAATTTCTTATCGCTCAACAGGTGAATCTTGTTTGCCAGCGAATCCAGGGACGGCAGGCAGATGTTGTCGCCAATGCTCTGGTTTAAAACGACCGACTCATTATCACGATCCTTCGATGTATACGCGATGCTGTGCTTGATCGCGCTCGGGATATCGTTAATCTGCGTTCCGTCTGCCAGCTCTACCGTACCGGTTCTGTCATAGGATGCGCCGAAGATTGCTTTGCCGATCTCATGCATACCGGACTCAGACAGACCGCCGAAGCCCAGAATCTCGCCCTTGTGAAGGTCAAAAGACACATCCTCAATCAGTCCCGGAACCGTCACATTTTTCACTGAAAGAACCACTTCATCCGATACCTTCTCGCCGTAGTCTGCACGGTAATAATCACCGGTTACCTCACGACCTACCATCAGACGTTTCAGATCGTCCTCGGTCACATCCTTGCTCTTGACGGTATCAATGTAAACGCCGTCGCGCAGGATCGTGATGGTATCTGACTTCTCCAGAATCTCCGGAAGGTCATGGGAGATAAAGATGACTGTGTTGCCGCTCTCACGGATGCGGTTCATGTGTTTGTAAAGTTCTTCACGACCTTCCTGGGAAAGTGCCGTGGTCGTCTCATCAATGACAACAATCTTCGGATTGAAGTAGGTCGCCTTTACGATCTCGACCAGTTTCCGGTCCTCGAAATTGTAGTTGTCGATAATGTCTGCCGCCTTGATACGCTCGAAGCCGTACTGTTTCAGAAGCTCCGTCGCCTTTTTATTCATGGCATTTGTATTTTTAATTCCCATATGTACGAACTGATCTTCGTGTCCCAGGAATATATTTTCCGCTACTGTAAGTCCTGACAAGGTTCCTAACTCCTGTACGATGATAGAAACACCCTCGTTGTTGGCTTCTACCTGATTCTTCGGATGAATCTCTTTCCCATCCAGAATGAAGGTACCGCTTCCGATACTGTAGATGCCGGTCAGCATGTTGGTCAGCGTCGATTTACCGGAACCATTCTCTCCGATCAGCGCGTGAACCTCGCCTTTATTGACATTAAAAGACACATTCTGAACTGCCTTCGTGATACCGAAGGACTTGCAAAGATTTTTTACCTGTAATCTTACCTCGCTCATTGCATTTCCTCCCTCGATTTACTTGACAATCTCGCCTTTTTCCGCTTTTGTGGTCAGCGTGATTATGATTAACAGTGCCAGACCTGTGATAACGTCCTGAATTGCTGTCGGTGCGCCCATCGCGATGAAACCAAAGAAAATAATGTTGATAACGAACTCTCCGATGACAATCGCCTGCAGCGGCATACCATATTTCTTAAATGCCAGACCGAAGAAGCATCCCATCGTCGGAACGAAGTTACGGCTCATCGACGCCATACCGGTTACCGCTACCATAGAGGAACCATAGCTGATCGTCAAAATAGCCATAACACCTAAAAATGCGCCGCTCAAAATAAATGCAAGCACTTTGTACTTATTGACATTGATACCCATGTTTTTCGCTACGAACTCGTTGCTGCCGATCGCATATGTATAAGTCCCAATCTTTGTATAATTTAAGAAAATGTAAGCTGCCACACATGCCAGAAGTGCCAGAATAATGTTCCACGGCATCTGTCCGAATGCACGGAGGTTGGACGGAAGCGTCTGCTCCACGCCGCCTGCGATGTAGTTGGCAACCGACTCATAGATAAGAGCCAGACCCGTCGTTACAATCATGGACGGGATACGGAGTTTTACATAAAAAACACCGTTTAAAAGTCCGACAATCGTACCAGTCAGCACGCTGCCGATGATAAGACCGGCATATCCCATGCCGAAACGAGAGGCAAATACACAGCCTACAATCGCTGAAAGCATGATGTTCGCGCCGATGGAAAAATCGAACATACCCATAACCATAACAAAGTAAAAACCAACAGCACCAACCGTCGCGATCAGGCTGGCCTGAAAATAACTCAGCATATTGGCCGGAGAACCAAAATTGCCCGGCGTCAGAGCTTTAAAAATCGCCCAGGAAAGCACTACCAAACCCACCAGGATGATATAACCCTTGGCAGTTCCCGAAAGTTTTTTCTTTCCGGTTGTTTCAACAACAGAAGAACCCATATTTTATACCTCATTCATAACTGCTCAGTTTCTTTTTTCTTTTAAAGAAAAGACCGGCATCGCGCCGTGCGATACCGGCCTTTTCTATTACATTCAGCCTCTTAAAATTCTATAATTTGAATCAGTTTCTGAACTAATTAGTTGCCTGCTCTCTGTGCAGCATCCTCGATGGAGATACCAGCTGCAGTTGCTTTCAGGTCATCCAGGCTAAGCTCGGACATAGCTACCAGTTCCTCATCGGTGTATGGAAGCTGATCTACGAAGTACTGCTCATATGCTTTGTAGTCGTCCGGAGAAGATACATACAGATACGGGAACGGAACATCCTCGAAGTTACCCTCGATACCTGTGTAGTTGCCCTTGATTGCGTTGTAAACCATCATGAAAGCGATAAGCGGATCGCAGTAATGTCCACCGGACTCACCGGCCATAGAACCATTTTCAAGTCTCTCGCCCAGATCCGGAAGGAAGTCCGTGGAAACGATGTCGATATCCTGAGTCTTGCCTGCACGCTCAACTGCTGCGATAGCGCCCTGAAGCGGGTCACCGCCGCCGCCTGCCGGAATCAGTGCATCCAGAGTCGGATCTGCGGACATCAGAGCCTCTGCTGCCTTGGAACCACCCTCAGAAGAAGTACCTGCGTACTGCGGCTCAGACAGTTTTGCCTGATCATCCGGATGCTCTGCGTTCCATTTCTCAACACCAGCTTTGTAGCCTTCCCATCTGCCAAGCCAGGTAGCGTCGCCCTGCTCCCAGCCGATCAGACCGATGTTTCTGTCGCCCTTGTCCAGAAGAATCTGAACTAATTTTTCACCGTTCTCCGGCTCGTTCTCATGAACAGCGCCGATGTAGTATGGTGATGCGGTTGCTAAATCATAGATATCCTTGCTGTTCTCCTGGCTGATAACACGGAAGAACTGTGCCAGATATACTTTATTGTCATTACATGTCTTAATAGCGGATGTCATCTCTGTATCAGAAGAGTTGCAGATGATGATACCCTGGCATCCTGCTGCTGCTAACTGCTCTACGGATGCGGTAACCTTCTCCGACACATGACCCTGGTCAACATACTGAACCTGAACGCCCAGAGCCTTTGCTGCCTCGTCGATGATCAGCTTACACTGGGAACCAAGTACATCGGTGGAGGACCAGATGGAAACACCGATCTTAATGTCTTTGTTGTCGATCGTCGAAGCTGCTGTCTCGCTTCCTTCTGCTGCAGAAGCATCTGCTGCCTGTGTCGCATTTGCTGCTCCAGAGCCGCCGCATGCGGTCATGCTCACTGCCATCGCTGCTGCTGTCATGGATGCAGCGGCACGTTTGAACATTTTTTTCATTCTAACTACCTCCCATAAAATTTTCTTTGCAAGCGGCACCCCAGCCGCACTGCGTTGTTGCTTTTCACAACTTTTTGTAATTTTATTATAACAATCTAGGACAAATTGCGCAAGTAAATACAAGAGCATTTTTTCATAAAGTTGTATTTTATTTTGTATATTGTTATAAATTTAACGTCTAATTTTGACATTCTTTTATCCGAAATACAAATGATGCATAAATTAAAGCGGCTGTTTTCGCTAAATATTTATGCATCATGTATAGGTTTGTTGATTTTCTCTCGAATTATGTCGAATCAAAAAAATACATCTTTATATTGTTTCTGATATGTACTGTACTTTTTTCAGATGTCTTCCCTCTCTTTGCATGGATATTTCCCGTCATTTTGACTGTTCTATCTTGATGCTGTCATACCAGACATTCATGCCGGTTTGTCTGTCTCCGGAAGAGAATTTCTACTTTTTCTTCTTTACCATCGCAAGGATCGACTGAAGCACGATGAAGAAGCATAAAAGCGCCGCGATCGTGATACGGGTCCACCAGGAAGAAAGGGTTCCCTGGAAAGTGATAAATGCCTCGATCGTCGCCTTGATAAGGACGCCAAACAGGGTTCCGAATACATTACCGACGCCGCCGGTCAAGAGCGTGCCGCCGATAACAGAGGAAGCTATCGCATCCATCTCGAAGCCCTTTGCCTGCTCAACGAAGCCGCCCAGCGTATTCAGACAGAACAGGACACTGCCGACGCCGCAAAGGAAACCGTCCAGGATATAGGCTTTCAGTTTTACCCGGCGCACATTCAAGCCCATCATCAGCGCTGACTGCTCGTTGCCGCCGATCGCATAGATGCTGCGTCCAAATTTCGTATATTTCAGCATGATAAATGCCAGAACCAGAAGAACCAGCGCAATCACAACCGTCGGATAGATATATGGATAAATCATCATGCCTTTTTTGTTGAGATAGCCGCCGAACGGAATATAAAGTTTCATCTTCGCCCATGCCATGAAAGTTTCATTCGTAATACTGATCATGTCCTTGGAAATGATCGCAGTCATGCCGCGGGCAAAGAACATACCCGCCAGGGTAACAATGAATGGCTGGATATCCATGTAGGCAACCAGAAATCCCTGTACCAGACCGAAGACAATCCCGGTCACCAGCACGATGAGAACCGCCGGAACCGCACCGATACCGCCTTTTTCCATCATCCATGCCAACATCATACAGCCCATCGCCACGAAGGAACCGACGCTGATATCGATACCGCCGGTGATCATGACGATCGTCATGCCGATACCGATGACAATCAGACCCGCATTGGAAATAAAGAGGTTTAAGAAATTCTGTGTCTTGGCAAAGCCCTGTGCATTAAAGAGCACGCAGCCGATCGCGTACATCACGAAGAACAGCAGGATCGTGACAAGAAGCAGGAACGTGTTCTGATTTAATTTCTTCTTTTCTTTCATGATTTATGCCGCCTCCTTTCCAGCCGTGCTCTGTTCTTTTTTCTGAACAAATGCTTTTCTCCATCTCGCAAAGCCCGGAGACTGCAGTGCTACGATGATGACTACAACAATTGCCTTATATACCGGAACCTGATCCGATGAGACATGCATCGCATAAAGGGTGGTCGTCAGTGCCTGGATCGTAAATGCACCGATGACTGAACCGGCCAGAGAGAATTTTCCGCCGCCGAGAGAGTTTCCGCCGATCGCTACCGCCAGGATCGCATCCAGCTCCATATTCAGACCGATATTGTTTGCATCTGCGGAATAGATACGGCTTGAAGCAATCAGTCCGGAAAGACCGGAACAAAGGCCTAAATACGCATAGGTCAGGAAAATGATCATCACCGATTTGATACCGACCAGCTGAGATGCCCGCTTATTGATACCAACCGACTGGATATACATGCCCAGTGCTGTCTTTTTCAGCAGGAGGGAGGTCAGCGCCACCACGATGACCGCCACAATAAACGGCGTCGGTACCGGGAAGCCCGGAAGGGAAGCGCCAAGCGTACGATAGCTGTCTACACGCACGTAGGTGATCTGTCCATCTGTGATCAGCTGCGCGATGCCTCGTCCGGCTGTAAACATGATCAGCGTTGCTACCATGGGCTGGATATTTAATTTTGCCACCAGAAAGCCGTTAAAGCAGCCGATTGCCGCACCGACTAACAAAGCCGCCAGAAAGCCGAGGAGCAGAGGATTTGCATAAGCCGTTGCCGCACGCTCCCCGCCGGTTAAGATATTGCAGCAGACCGCTGCACTGACCGCCATGATCGCTCCGACAGAAATATCGGTTCCTGCTGAGGAAGATACGACCAGCGTCATGCCGACTGCCAGGATCACCAGCTCTGATGCACGGTTGATGATATCGATCAGATATCCGTAAAGAACGCCATTTCGGATTTCAATCGCAAAAAAGTTCGGTGTCGTGATGATATTTACCAACAATACCAGCGCAAGGCAGAAGATCGGAAGAAAGAGCCGCTGCGATGTAATTTTCTTAAACGTCATATTTTTCATAGTTACTGTCCTCCTGCAATGGTTGACATGATGGTGGACTGATTCATCTCGTCATTGGAAAGCTCTCCGACCTTTGTTCCGTCACGCATGACAACCATGCGATCGCAGGTGCGGAGCATCTCCTCAATTTCCGAAGAAATAAATACAACCGCCATGCCCTGTTCCGCCAGCTTGACCACCAGCTTCTGAATCTCCGTCTTCGTACCGACATCAATACCACGGGTCGGCTCGTCGAAGATAAAGATGTCTGCGTCCGTGTTGACCCACTTGCCGATAACCACCTTCTGCTGGTTGCCGCCGGACAGCTGAC
>ERZ773143.2706-NODE-2706-length-12204-cov-6.078690_pt1 | contig 12204 bp, 14 predicted proteins | sample MGYA00580852_ERZ773143 | MGnify/ENA primary metagenome ERZ773143 (study PRJEB29015, sample SAMEA2737853) | human gut metagenome | biome: human gut; feature: human-associated habitat; material: faeces | place: China | collected 2012 ... | reverse complement strand
ACGAGAAACATTACAGAGAATAATTCCTAAACAAAAAGCGTTAGTCTTTGTAGAATTCGAGTAGTGCGAAAGAGTATGGAGTATTTTATATGACATGTAGTCTGCAATTTATTTTGAACAGGCTCTAAGCAAACAGAAATTTTATGGTAAATTGTATTTTTGGATGAATAAGGACTTAGTGAGGAAAGGAGAACATATTTTATGGAAAATTTAAAAAATATGGTGCTATTGATTGATGCAGATAATACTCAATTAGCGAAGCTCGAAAGTGTTATTAAAGAGGTGTCTGTACATGGGAGGATTGTGGTAAAAAGAGCGTATGGGAATTGGAAAAAAGAAAATTTAAAAAATTGGGAAAGTGAATTAAAAAGGTTAGCGATTAAAGCTGAACAACAGTTTGACTATGTAACTGGTAAAAATGCTACAGATATGGCGTTAGTAATCGATGCAATAAATTTGTTACATAAGAGTATTTATGATGCATTTGTGATTGTAGCGAGTGATAGCGATTATACTCCTCTATCAATTAATTTACATGAATCAGGAGTATATGTGATGGGGGTAGGAGAAAAGAAAACGCCAGAATCCTTTAGAAATAGCTGTGATGAATTTGTTTTTTTGGAGAATATATCTGGAGAAGTAAAAGGAACAGTGTCGAAGTCTGATGATGCACAATTAAATTTGAAAAGTAAAGCAAATGATACGGCGTGTGTATGTGAGGAAAGTGAAAATATGGATGCAATACATAATTTACTTAAAGATGCATATGATAAATATCAGGATAATGACGGGTATGTCAATGTAAGTTCCGCAGGGCAATTTATTAAACGAGTAAAACCGGATTTTGATGTGAGAACTTTTGGGTATGTAAAATTGCCAAAATTAATAGAGAGTTTTCCTGAAAAATACGAAATGAAAAGATATCCAGGAAAGGGTACAGTCACTATTATCGCCTATAGATGCAAGTGAAAATAAGGAAAGAAAATTGTGTTAAGGATGGAGTTATGTTACAGCATCAGATTTAGGATTAAGTTTGTAAAGATAAATTGAGGCCACTAATCTAAAATTTATGCAGATTTGCAGGCTCTCGTTATACAGAGTGAATGAGTACATATTTCTTAATATTCGAGGTGAAAACAATGGCTGCTTTGGAAGCCGGGGGATTTGTTTCTATAGGTTTGGTTAAAATATCATTTCCAGTAGATGAAATATATACAGTTGAATTGGGAATGTAAACTTTCAGTTCTACGGCGTGCTTATTTTGCTGAAATATTGATTGATTTAATTGCCGGTTGTGCCATAATGTGTTTATGGCAACATTTTGGCAACAGAAAATCAGTAAGCCAAAATAAAATCTGCAAATGAAATAAAATATCGGCAGATTTCAAATAAAACTTAAACAAAATAATTTAAGTCAAAGTAACGATTTGCTGAGTTTGAATAGGAAGAAAATAGCGGGAAGCCCTGTGGATAGGGTTTCTCGTTTTGCGTGCTTGCAAAATGGTTGCGTTTTTTGTGTAATGTTGTACCCATACTCGGTTGGACTATGTATTACTATAACAGCCGAATTGGTTGCTGAAAATAGTTTTGTTCAATAGGCGTTGATGCTGAAAATGGTAACTACAGTATACAACCATATATAGGGGTTTGGTGTTAAATGTTTGTTGCTGTATAAAATAAAGATTCAATAAAATCAACTATAGCCATTTGACTATGTTATTTTGATACATATTATGCTATAATAAAATATATATAATTATGTATGAAGGTGGTGTAATAGATGGCAAATAATAACACAGTACTGGGTGCCGCAAAAATAGCAAAGAAAGATGAATTCTACACCCAGCTAACTGATATCGAAAAGGAAGTAAGACATTACAAAAAGCATTTTAAAGATAAAGTAGTCTTGTGTAATTGCGATGATCCCTTTGAAAGTAACTTTTTCAAATATTTTGTATTGAACTTTAATAAGTTAGGTTTAAGGAAACTTATAGCAACGTGCTACTCTACTTCTCCCATTCGAGGAAAGCAATTTGATTATACAGTTGACGCAGATGGCCAAATGTCAATTTTTATTGAAAGAGATCAAGTAAGTGGTTCCTTAATTGGAAGTACGGCTAATTCAAGCAGGAAGCCATATAAAGCTGTTGTGACTACAGTATATGATAAAACTGGTGATGGTGGAGTTGATATGCTTGATATAGCAAAATTATTTGAGTCAGGCGAAAATCAGCTAGAAGAACTCTCTGGAGATGGAGATTTTAGGTCTGAAGAGTGTATCAGCATATTAAAGGAAGTGGATATCGTTGTGACAAATCCTCCATTCTCGCTGTTTAGAGATTATATCAATACTATTGTAAAATATAATAAGAAATTTTTAGTTATTGGTCACCAAAATGCAATCAAGTATAGTGACATATTTCCTCTAATAAAAGAAAATAAACTTTGGCTCGGATATGGTTTTCAAGGTAATGTTGGTTTCTTTGAAAGTCCTTATGAGGATACAGCGGTCTCATCTCATCATAAAGAAGGGCTTATAAGAGTATCTGGTGTTATGTGGTTTACTAACATGGATATTAAGAAAAGACATGAAGATATGATTCTTGTCAAGAGATATGATCCTAAAGTGTACGGAAAGTACATAAACTATGATGGTATAGATGTATCAAATACTAACAATATACCTTGCGATTATGAAGGCAAGATGGGGGTACCTATCACATTTATGGATAAGTACAACCCAGATCAGTTTGAACTAATCGGTGTATCAAATGTGAATGGCTTGTTGGATGATGTAGACATTATTGGAGAAAAATGGATAACTGACTATAAAGCTAGTGGGGGAACGGGACATATCACAGCTAACATGCATTCATTAGTTGGATATAAAGAAGATGGTACACCAGTATCCTACTATACACGAGTAGTCATTAGAAACAAGAAACCAGAAAAACCATTGGAGGTGAATATCTAATGAATATTGAAGAAAGAAAAGTTTCATTAAGAGAATTGTATGAGGACTATTTCAATGATGATGAAGACGGTGTAGTTGGATATGGAGAACGGCTTAATGTTAGACCAGCATACCAAAGGGAATTTGTTTATCCAGACAAGAAGAGAGACGAAGTAATTAGAACAGTAAAGAAGAAATTTCCGTTAAGTATATTCTATTGGTCTAAAAATGGAGATGACACTTATGAGATATTGGATGGACAGCAAAGAACTATCTCTATTTGTGAGTATATGGATGGAAACTTTTCAGTAGATGGTAAATATTTCGATAATCTACCAGAGGACATAAGAACTGACATAGAAAATTACGAAATTACAGTATATGTATGTGATGGAACAGAATCAGAAAAGCTTGAATGGTTCAAAATAATCAACATTGGAGGAGAAGAACTAACACCGCAAGAGTTAAGAAATGCCTCATTTACTGGTTTGTGGTTAACAGAGTCAAAAAGAAGATTTTCTAAAACGGGTTGTCCTGCCATGCAGTTATTTGATGATTACTTAAATGGTTCTCCAATTAGACAGCAAGTATTTGAAACAGTACTTGGTTGGGTGGCTGATAGAGATAATTGTAGTATTGAAGATTATATGGGAAGACATCAGCATGATAATAACTGCAATGATTTATGGTTGTATTTCCAGACAGTTGTAGCTTGGACAAAGGCTGTATTTGTTGATTACAGAAAGTATATGAAAGGACTTGACTGGGGGTTAATGTACAACAAATATCATAATAATACATATGATCCAGTGCTTATTAGTGAAGAATCAGCAAAACTCGTTGTAGACAAAGATGTAACAAAGAACTCAGGTATATATGAATACTTACTAAGCGGAGATGAAAAGTTCCTTAGTATTAGAGCTTTTGATGATGACCAAAGGATTGAAGCATATGAAAGACAGAAGGGAATTTGTCCTAAATGTGGAAAACATTTTGAATTGAGCGAGATGCAAGCAGATCATATCACTCCTTGGTCTAAAGGAGGAAAAACTATTTCAGAAAATTGTCAAATGTTATGTGCTGATTGTAATAGAAAGAAGAGTAATATATAGTAAAAGAAGATTAAAGTCTAGTATAACGGTGTCTTAATAACTGGATTTTTACGCAGAATATTTTACATGGTGCAATCGTGTAAATAGTCTTGTAATAAAGTCTAGTTGATTAAAAGTTACTATACTAGTCGTTATCCGGTTAGGCAAGATTGCATTTATGTTATTGAGATAGTTGTAGAATTAGATAGTATACAGAAAGATTTGAAGTGTCACTGTGCTTGAGTAAATCTCTATCTTTTTTTATTCGAAATGAGTTGGGTCAATGTATTATTACTTTAATTGCTTCGAGTTGTTAGTATAGGGATTGAGAAATAAATTTTTTATATACGAAATAGAAGGAGGATGACAAATTGGATGAACTTAAATTGAAACTTGAAAATTGTTACGGTATTCAAAAATTGAACACCACTATAGATTATTCAAATAATAATGTGGCTGTAATATATGCGCCAAATGGTACTATGAAATCTTCGTTGGCTAAAACATTTGAATCTATTCGTGATAATAAGCCTGTTGAAGAGAAGGTGTTTGGTCTTAAAAGTAAGTGCAATATCACTGATGAGAAGGAAATGCAGCTATTAGGGGATAGTATAATTGTAATAAATCCGTTTGACGAAAATGCATTTGAAAATCAGGGGGTATTAATGGCGAATGATGAATTGCGTAAGAAGTATTTGTTAATTCATAAATTGATTGATGATAAGAAAAATAGTTTATATGATCAGATAAAGCAAAAATTGAAGTATTCTTCAAGAAGTAGTTTTGATGTTAGAACCATGATGTTAAAAGATTGGAATTGTTTACCAAAGGCAGAGTATAAATGCTTGGAAACAATACTTGATCTTTTACATAATCCATCAATGCAATGTGCGTTAAAAGATGATGGGCTTGACTATAATGCATTATTCAATGATAAAGTTTATGCATTGATTACTTCAGGAGAAACCGCAGAGTTGATTGGTGAGTACGAAAAGAAATACAATGAACTAGTTGATAAATCTCTGTATATGCAAAGAGGAATAATAGACCATAATAATTATGGGAATATAAGTAGCGTATTGGAAAGTAATGGATTTTTTATCGCTAATAATGAAATGAAGCTAAATGCTAAAGATGGAAGTAATAGTATTGTTGTTAAGTCTAAAAAAGAATTAGATGACATTGTAAAAAAAGAAAAAGAACAGGTACTTAACACAAAAGAAATCAAAGATTTGTTTGAAAAAATTAACAAAGCAATAAGTAAGAATAAGGACACCCAAGCGTTCAATGTTTTTTTGCAAAATCACCAAGACATTATTGGTGAATATAAAAATATAGATAACTTTAAAAGAAAAATATGGGTTAAAGCATTTTCAGTATATGAATCTGAACTTCGAGAATTATTAGAAGATTACAAGCGAGCGCAAGATGATTTGAAAAATCTACAAAGTGCGGCAAAAAGTGAAACTACTGATTGGAAAAGAGCCTTAGATTTGTTTGAAGAACGTTTCTATGTTCCGTTTAGTATAGAACCTTCAAATCAAGAGGATGTTATTTTAAATGAGGAATTACCTAGCTTCAAATATATTTTTTCGGATAATCGTGGGAATAGGGAAATTGCAAAAGATAATTTGCTTAACATTCTTAGTACGGGAGAAAAGAGAGCATATTATATTTTGAACATGATTTTTCAAATTTTAGTATCTAAAAAGGATGGAAAAGAGAGACTTATTATATTAGATGATATTTCAGAGTCTTTCGATTATAAAAACAAATATGCGATAATAGAGTATATTGATGACATAGCGGAATATACCGACGAGAATGGAGATAAACTGTTTAAAATTTTATTGCTCACACATAATTTTGACTTTTATAGAACTGTAGCTTCAAGAATAACCAAACGTGGAAATTCGTATATTGCTTTTTTTAATGATGGAGAGATTAAGTTAGAAAAAGGTCAGTATACAAAGAATATTTTTTCGAATTATAAAGAACGTTTGACTAAAAAATATAGTGACAATATTATGGTTGCATCGATCCCATTTGTTCGTAATTTAATTCAATATACAGAAGATGAAAATAATATTGATTACTTATTGCTTACGAGTGTTTTGCATTATAAGACTGATACGCAAACAATAACATTAAAGCAAATTCAGGATGTATTTAATCGATATTGGTGTAAAAATGAAAATGTCACATTTGCTGTAGGTCGTGAAAATGTATCAATTTATAAAGTTATTATAGAAGAGGCGGATAAAATAATTGATGTTGAAAAACTAGACATAGAGAATAAGCTAATCCTTTCAATGGCAATTAGATTAAAAGCCGAGCTGTATATGAAAGACAAAATTTTGGCTGATATTATGAATGGAAATGATATTATGAATGATATTTATTCTAAGAAGAATCAAAGCGCATGGTTAACTAAAGCATATAAGCAATATATTAACGATGATGCAATGAATACTTTAGAATTAGTTGCTATGATTACTCCAGAAAATATTCATATAAATTCATTTATGTTTGAGCCGATTTTAGATATGTCAATAAAGCAATTATATGGTTTGTATCAAAATGTTAAGGCACTAAAAGTTGAAGCATAGAAGGAGGGGAAAATGTTTTATGAACAAAGTGTTTGTGATAAAACAAAATTTGGGGTTTATAGGAAAAACATGGGTGAAGTGTATGGGCTCATTTTTAAGTATATTATCAATTTTCTGTTTGTTTTGGAATTGGAACGATAGGTGGTGGGGGGTGTTATAAAAAATGTCCACAGCCTTGAATTTTAAGTGTAAAACTGGTACAATGGAAATATAAGTTTCGCGGATTCAGGTTCAAGTTTTGATTATATCGTCAATTCTCGTTTCAGTAATGAACAGATAGAATTGGATTTTGAAGCTTTTAAGTAAAATTGATATGTTAAAGGAGCAAACCAAAATGATTGATATATACACAGAAAAAATAGATTCAAAAGATTGGATTATCAAGAATGATTTATTCTTTAACTTAAATACAAGCAATGAAGAAATATCTGATAATGAAGTTGCATTAATTAAGCAAGTCGATGATGCAAAATTGACAGCAGACAAGCATATAGAAACCAAGTATGGATTGGGAACTATACGCAATCTCTCTTCTGGCTGCAAGACATTACTTAATATTGTAAAGCATCCTGATAAGGTGGTGAATGTAGAAGAATGTGGTCCGAATGTGCTTAAAATCATTTTTACTATGAATAATATAAAGATTTATATGTCTAGACCATCGCTTTTTGATATTCCGGATGATGTGCAAATCAGATTCAATGATTCTGATATAGTGACCGGAGGGAGAGGATATAATGCCTGGTGGGGCAAGGAGTATGAAAGGAGAGAAGCAGATGATTTATAAAAATATTACATTTAAAGCAGATCCATTTTCATACAATCTGGAATTTGACGACAGAATAACTCTTGTTGGCGGAGATAGTGGCACCGGTAAAACTGTGCTTTATGAAATGTTAGAGGATTTACGATTAACTGATGAATACAAAGCTATAAAATTGTTTAATTACAAATCAGATAATTTCTCAGAATCGATTGAACAGTGCAGAGATAGTTTTATTGTAGTCGATAATGCAGATAATTTGATTAATGATGAGGTCAGACGTTTTATTAATTTTGAGCCGTCGAATCAATATATGCTTTTCCTACGAAATTGTGACGGACTAAATGCATCTGATAATAGCTTTAAGGTGTTGAAGTTTGACAATAATAGGGTAACACTAGAAGAGGAGTTGTGATATGAGATATTTATGGACAGAAGATACCGGCGCAGGACTTCACTTCTGGAAATTGGTTAACCAACTTTTCTTTGATGATGCACTTGTAGTCGAAAGTAAAGGAAGCAATCAGGGATTATTGAATGCGTTGTCAGATATAGACATGAAAGCGAACGATAAATATTATATTTTATTTGATTATGTGGTTGATAATCAGGATATTCGTAATAAGTATCGTATTTTGAAATCAATAGCAGATAAGGCAGAAGGGAAGATTATAATTCTAGATATGATTTGTTTTGAATACCTGATTCTTGCTTTTGATAAGCTGGTGGAATGGACAGGCACCGGAAAGAGAGATAAAATCAAAATTCGTGAAGAGGTTTTATCAGCAATTGAGAATCATAGAATCAATTTGTCAAAGATTGGCGATGAGAAGACATTGCAGTATTTGGCAAGTTTTAAGAGATACTCTACAGAGCGTGTGATGAAATCATTGGTGGGTGAATTTACACAAAACGAGAAGTGGTCCGTTAAGGGGGTACTTATGGGCGAGTGTTGGTATAAGGATTGCTGTGTGTCGGAACATCCGGATAATCTGAGGTGTGGTAAGCCGAAGATTGAGGATGGGAATGAGAAGATGAGGATGTTGATACAGTCGGAAACAGTTAGAGATTTAATAGAGGTAATGCACTAATAAGGGATATGTAAGTACTCAATTAGGCAATAAATAATGAGAATAACAATATTGTATTATTAGGATCATGCAAGAGAAGGAGGATTTGAAATGTCAAAATTAAACATAGATCAACAAACAATAAAAGAGTTGTTTTCAAATAAAAGAGCGGATTTTTTAATCCCAGATTATCAAAGACCCTATGCATGGGAGGAACCGGAATGTCAAACGTTGTGGGATGATATATTTATATTTGCATTCCCGGAAAATGACTATACGAAATTTGATAGTGATAACGATGAGTATTTTTTAGGACCGATCGTAACTTTTAAGAATGATAACGGAAAACTGGAAATTATTGATGGACAGCAGAGGCTGACAACTTTGATGTTATTACTTAGAGCTTTCTATTCAAAATTTGGAAATATGAAGGATCCATATGCGATAAAAACGAGTGAAGATATTTCGACTTGTATTTGGAAGACAAATGAATTTGGACAACCAGATAAGAATAGACTCAAAATTGATTCAGAGGTATCAACTGATGATGACAAAGAAGAATTTTTGACTATTCTGAAAACAGGAATTGTGGATGGCTCGCAGAAGAGCAAATATGCTCGTACATATAGATTCTTTCAAGAGAAGATTAATGAATTCTTGCAGGAATATCCAGCATATTTTGCTTATCTTCCAACGAGAATATTAAACAACTGCATTCTATTACCAATCGAAGCAGAATCACAGGATACAGCACTTCGTATATTTTCAACATTAAATGATAGAGGAAAACCACTATCTGATACAGATATTTTCAAGGCACAGTTTTACAAACATTATAGCAGTCTTGGTAAAAAGGATGAGTTTATTAGACTGTGGAAAGATTTAGAGGTAGTCTGTGACGACATTTTTGCTTCACCTTCAGGGTCGCCAATGGATGAGCTTTTTACTAGATATATGTATTTTGAAAGAGCAAAGCAGGGAATAAAAAATACTACAACAGAGGCACTCAGAAAATTTTATGAGAAAGATTCTTATGCAATTTTGAAGAATAATGATACTTTAGATAATCTTGAATGCTTGGCAGAATTTTGGAGAAAAGTATCAGTACAGGATGAAGGATTTTCAGATAGGGTGTTGAAGAAATTGTTTGTTTTGAATTATGCACCGAATGGTATGTGGACATATCTGGTGTCGGTGTATTTTATGCAGTATAAGGATGTTGATGGCTCGCTGAATGAAGAAAAATTTTTTGAATTTTTAAACAAAATCACAGCCTTCATATTTGGATATGCATTTATTAGACCTGGTGTAAATGCGTTAAGAAGTCCGGTTTATCCAGAGATGATAAATATTGTTTCTGATCTTCCGGTTACATTTTCAGGATATAAATTTGAAGAAGATAATGTAAAAAATATTATGAGCAGTTATGTATTCACTAATGGTAGACCAATTACCAAATCAATTCTTGCTTGGTGGGCATATACGGATCCAAATCAGGAACTTATGTCGCTGGATACAAATTTAGAGATAGAACATATTTATTCAAAGAAACGACAGGAAAATGAAAACTCTTTAAAAGAAAAGAGTAGTTTAGAGGCTTTGGGCAATAAGGCACTTTTGGAGAAAAATATTAATATTAGAGCTTCGGACTATAGATTTACAGATAAAATCAAATATTATCAGGGGTATACATCTTCAAATGGAAAACTGAAACATGGAACAAAAGTGCATGAGTTACTAAAATTATCAAATGAGAAAAATGATTATACAGAACAAGATATTGTAGAGAGGAAGGAAAGTATTATAGAAGGATTCATACAATATCTTAAAGATAATGAACTTATTGGATAAATATTATCTAAGGAGGTACAAATAAAATGATATCGCATGGATTATTAATATGTAGTTTTTTTATTAAGAAAAAGTATTCAAGAACTGAGAATGAAATTTTAGCGTTAAATGGGTCATATGAATATGATGAAGTTACATATGATAATATTTTTTCTCTATTTAGTGGATTTTATGATAATTATACTGAATTAGCAGATGATGAAAAGTTAATGAAGATGTTTTCGATAGACAGAGATAGCATAAAAAGAGATGTTAGAGAAGATTATGTCGTAGAGAGTGGGATAATACATTCGGGATCTTATGGAACAGAGTCGGATATAACAAATAAAACTACTAAAAGAGTAGTCTACCGACGGAGTCAGGATGATGTGGATATTAAACAGTTTCATTACATGATTTATGTCCCAAATGATGTAGAAGGAAATGAAATTGTTAAAGGGATGTTACTGTTTGAAACAATTGGAACCTTTGGAGTTAAGACAATATCTGTAAATAATATAAAAAAATTTTTCTCTGAAAAATATGGACTAACAATGGAAACGAGAAGTATTTCAGTGAGAATATTTATAGAAAATCTACTTAAAAAAGATAAGTTAAAAAGAGTCACATTAATCAAAAATTCAGTGTCAAGAGATCCATCGGACAATATGTTTTTAAATATAGGAAGGGAAGAAAAAACATATATCAAACCTACACTTAAAGAAAGCTGGATTACAAAATTATTAGAGCATTTAGATGGATGTAGTAACGAAGATATTTTTGAAATAAATGATGAAGTATATGAAGATATTCAGCTTTCTTTTTTGCATGCTGGAAGAACAAAAACGGTTAGACTTAATAATATAGATAAATTTAGTATGGTAGAGGATGTTCCGGATTATGTTTTTTTTGATGACAGAAATGGTGGTCAAAAACTAATAGAATATATGGAGCAAACAGCTAATAATTATGCTTCAAAAATGATATTTGTAAGGAACTAGCAGATTGGAGGTGTTACAAATGAAAGAGAGTACCCTTGGTTTAGTTTTGATGACTATATCATTTTTTCTGATTTCTTTGGGATTATTCCGAAGAAATTCAAACTTTGTCGAACTTAGAAAAGTGTTTATAGAACACATGGCACTATTTAAAAACGCAAGATATCAATATTTAGTTTTTTATGTTTATCCGTTGATTATGTCAATTGGAATTTCAATTTTGTATGTTGCAGAAAAAGAGATGTATAAAGATATTACTGTGGTAGTAAGTATTTTTATTTCAATGCTACTTGCTATTTTAAGTATTATTACAACTAAAGATTTGTCGAAGTATGAATCAAATCAGCAGCAAAGAATAAAAGCGGTTATTAAGGAAACAAGTAATGCTATTGTATTTTGCACTGCAATTAGTATTTTCATCATTTGTGTTTCTCTTATTATGACTGCGATTGATTTTGGTAAATATCAATATTTGGCAAGAGGTGTAGCAGTAGTCACTTATTATTTATTATTGGTGTTACTTTTGAACATATTGCTAATAGTAAAACGAATGGGAAAACTATTGTCTTAGTAGTTTCCTGTTTGTAAGCCGGCAAGTGACTATGAATTCACATGTGAATATTGTAATAATAAATTAAGGGGCAGGAGTACAGATAAATGTGGCTGCAGTAATTATATATGCAGTTGAGAGATTTAGAAGCAGATCAAAATATCAGGAATGAACAAAGAGATGCAAGGGCTGATGAAAGATATAGAATTTCTGTTAAATTGGCTGAAGAAAAGGAAAGTATATTACAAATGCATTGATAATAAAGGAGAGCTGCGCAAAAATTTCTGCCGGTTACGGCATTGTTGATTGCATTGCTGATTCCGATGCAGCTAATATTCGG
>ERZ773143.2703-NODE-2703-length-12241-cov-3.740522_pt1 | contig 12241 bp, 8 predicted proteins | sample MGYA00580852_ERZ773143 | MGnify/ENA primary metagenome ERZ773143 (study PRJEB29015, sample SAMEA2737853) | human gut metagenome | biome: human gut; feature: human-associated habitat; material: faeces | place: China | collected 2012 ... | reverse complement strand
GTTCGCAGAATGCCGCCAAAAAAAGGCCGCACCCCGTGTGGGATGCGGCCTTTGCAGCGGGAACAGACGGTTAGTACTCCATCTGCGCGAGACGCTTGTAGCCGTTGTAACGCCACTTGGCGTTCTCCTCCGCAGCGGCGAACAGTTCGTCGGCCTCGGCAGGGAACGACTTCTGGAGCGAGGTGTAGCGCACCTCCTTCAGCAGGAATTCGCGGAACTTCGACCAATCCGGCTCTTTCGAATCGAGCACGAACGGGTTCTTGCCCTGCTCCTCAAGCAGCGGATTGTAGTGCCACAGGTGCCAGTAACCGCAGGCTACGGCCTCCTTGCCCACGGTCTGCGTGCGCGTCATGCCGCCCTTGATGCCGTGGTTGATACACGGAGCATAGGCGATCACGAGCGACGGGCCGGGATAGGCCTCGGCCTCCTTGAGCACGTTGAACAACTGCATCTGCGAAGCGCCGATCGAAACCTGCGCCACGTATACGTAGCCGTAGGTCATGGCGATGGCGCCGAGGTCTTTCTTGCGGATACGCTTGCCGGCCGAAGCGAACTTGGCGACGGCACCCACGGGCGTCGATTTCGACGACTGTCCGCCGGTATTCGAGTAAACCTCGGTATCCACGACCAGAATGTTCACATCCTGGCCCGATGCCAGCACGTGATCGACACCGCCGAAGCCGATATCGTACCCCCAGCCGTCGCCGCCGATGATCCACTGCGACTTCTTCACCAGCCAGTCCTTCATCTCCAGGATATCCTTGCAGTAATCGCAGCCGCAGGCCTCCATCATCGGGACGAGGCGCGCCGAGACCTCGGCCGATTTGGCCGACGAACCGCGCGAAGCGATCCACTCCTGCATGACGCCCTTCAGCTCGTCGGAGCATTTCGTACAGTTGGCAATAGCCTGCTCCATCGTATTCTGGATACGGTCGCGGAGTTTCTCGACACCGAGGTGCATACCCAGGCCGAATTCGGCGTTGTCCTCGAAAAGCGAGTTCGCCCATGCCGGGCCCTGGCCCTTGTCGTTGGTGCAGTACGGGGTCGACGGTGCCGAACCCGAATAGATCGAGGTACAGCCCGTGGCGTTGGCAACCATCATCTTGTCGCCGAACAGCTGCGAGATAGCCTTGATATAGGGGGTCTCGCCGCAACCGGCGCAGGCGCCCGAGAACTCGAACAGCGGCTGTGCGAACTGTAGGTTCTTCACCGACTTGGTCTTGTCGACGACCTGCTTGTAGCCGATATGCTTGGTGATGTAGTCCCAGTTCTTCTGCTGGGGCATCTGCTCCTCCAGAGGACGCATTACCAGCGCCTTCTCCTTGGCCGGGCAGACGTCGACGCAGTTCGAGCAGCCCGTACAGTCGAGCGGCGAGATCTGGATGCGGAACTTGTACTCCTTGGTCTCGCCCAGCCCCTGCTTCCATTCCACGCCCGATGCGGCAGCCTCGGCCTCCGTCGCGAGGAACGGACGGATCACGGCGTGCGGGCAGACATAGGCGCACTGGTTGCACTGGATACAGTTCTCGATCTTCCACTCGGGGACATTCACGGCGATGCCGCGCTTCTCGTAGGCGGCCGTGCCGTTCTCCCACGTACCGTCCTCACGGCCCGTGAAAGCCGATACCGGCAGGTCATCGCCCTTCAGCCCGTTGATCGGCTCGACGATCTTGCGCACGAACTCGGGATACGACGCATCCGAAACATGTGCGAAGCCGTTGTCGTCGATCTGCGCCCATTCGGCCGGCACCTCGACCTTCACCACGGCGTTGCCGCCGGCGTCGACGGCCGCATAGTTCATGTTGACGATGTCCTCGCCCTTCTTGCCGTAGGATTTCAGGATGGCATGCTTCATCTCGTCGACAGCCTTGTCGAACGGGATAACGTTGGCGATCTTGAAGAATGCCGACTGCATGATGGTATTCGTACGCGAGCCCAGTCCGAGTTCTGCGGCGATCTTCGTAGCGTTGATGATATAGAAATTGATCTTGTTCTTGGCCAGATAGGCTTTCATGTGGTCGGGCAGCGTGGCGCAGGTCGTAGCCGCGTCGTGCACCGAGTTGAGCAGGAACGAACCGCCGGCTTTCAGCCCTTTCAGCACGTCGTACTTGTCGACGTACGAAGGCACGTGGCACGCCACGAAGTCGGGCGTGGTGACCAGATAGGGCGAAGTGATCGGCAGGTCGCCGAAACGCAGGTGCGACGAGGTGTAACCGCCCGACTTCTTCGAGTCGTACGAGAAGTATGCCTGGCAATATTTGTTCGTCGTGCCGCCGATGATCTTGATCGAGTTCTTGTTGGCGCCTACCGTACCGTCGGCACCCAGGCCGAAGAACAGCGCCTCGAACGTACCGGGCTTGGCGAGCGAAATCTCCTCGCCCACGGGCAGCGAGCGGAAGGTCACGTCGTCCACGATGCCCACCGTGAACTGGTTCTTGGGCTCGTTGGCCCCGAGGTTGGCGAACACGGCCAGCATCTGCGCCGGCGTAGTGTCCTTGGACGAAAGGCCGTAGCGGCCACCGATGATGAGCGGTTTGCGGTCGGCCGGAATATCCTTGCAGTTGGCAAATGCCTCGACGACATCCAGGTAGAGCGGGTCGCCGTTTGCACCCGGTTCCTTAGTACGGTCGAGCACACAGATGCGCTTCACCGTTTCGGGCAGCACCTCGCCCAGATATTTCACCGAGAAGGGACGATAGAGGTGAACGGTCACGACGCCCACCTTCCCGCCACGGGCGTTCAGGTAGTCGACCGTCTCCCGGAGGGTTTCGGTCACCGACCCCATCGCGATCACGATGTTCTCGGCGTCCGCAGCTCCGTAATATACGAACGGCTTGTACTCGCGGCCGGTGATCTTCGAAATCTCGCGCATCGCCTCAGCAACCATGTCGGGCACGGCGTCGTAGAAGCGGTTGGCGGCCTCGCGGGTCTGGAAATAGATGTCGGGGTTCTGCGCCGTACCGCGGGTGACGGGGTGCTCGGGGTTGAGCGCCCGCCGGCGGAACTCAGCCAGCGCATCGCGGTCAAGCATCGCCGTCAGAGCGGCCTCGTCGATCAGCTCAATCTTCTGGATCTCGTGCGAGGTACGGAAGCCGTCGAAGAAGTGCAGGAACGGCACGCGCGATTTGAGCGACACGATGTGCGCCACGCCCGCCAGATCCATCACCTCCTGCACCGACGAAGTCGCCAGCATGGCGAATCCCGTCTGGCGGGTGGCCATGACGTCCTGGTGGTCTCCGAAAATCGACAGCGACTGTGCGGCCAGCGCACGCGCCGAAACGTGGAACACGCCCGGCAGCAATTCGCCGGAGATCTTATACATATTGGGGATCATCAGCAGCAAACCCTGCGACGCGGTGAACGTCGACGTCAGGGCACCGCTCTGCAACGAACCGTGTACGGCGCCTGCAGCACCGGCTTCGGACTGCATCTCGACAACTTTCACCGTTTCGCCGAAAATATTTTTGCGACCCTGTGCGGCCCACTCGTCCACGAGTTCGGCCATGGTCGACGACGGCGTGATGGGATAGATCGCCGCAACTTCCGAGAACATGTATGCAACATGTGCCGCAGCGTAGTTACCATCACAAGTGATAAATTTCTTTTCTGCCATTTTGTTGAAATTTTAGATGATATTGTGTGTTTTTCCTGGATTCGGGACAAAATGCGTTGCAAAGATAACAATTCCGGCGGAAAAATCAGTCCGATTTTCTGACAAATCATCCGGTTTTTTCACTACGCAGGATGTTATTGGAATAACAACGGGGTTGTTATTTATTTAACAGCGAACTCGCGGATAATCACCGACTTGCCGAACTTATTATCCGATAGCGGATTACCTGCCACGCCCTCGCGGGCACAGTCCGGGCTGTGCGTGCACGGGGCCGGAGCGCCACCCCTGCCGGCAAGGCAAATCCCGGGCCGGAAAAAGCTGCGGAATTTTTTCACAGGCACATTGGCGGTTGAGAAAACAGATAATTTTTTGGCCGTCAACAAATTTTACGCGGCGAAACACTGGGAAATAAAGGCCGATAAATAGGTTGTTCGGGCGCGGCGATTGCAAATCGGGATTTTTTTCCTAATTTTGTTCCATAATTCGTTCTTTACATATCATCGTGTATAAACGATAGTATTGGGGCCCTAAAATCTGGTAAATTTTTTGTTATCCCACAATACAGATCGTACCCAGAAGGGTGCGTGCTGTGATTTGTGGGATAGAGGCTGACCAGAGCCATGGGCCACAGGTTCGGCACCACTCTTCCCGTTTTCTGCCGAAGCGTTTTCCACACGCAGCGGCAGGGTAATGGATTCCAATCCCCAAACTTCATAGTCTTCGAATCCATCTTCAAATGAGGCGTCACTAAATTTTCCTGCCGCTGCTTTTTTACTATCTTTGCATCCATGATCGAATACAAGAAGAGAACACTGGCGAACGGCCTGACGGTCGTCGTCAACCGGGATAAGGCTTCGAAACTCGCCGCAGTAAACATATTATATAAGGTCGGGGCGCGCAACGAGAACCCCGCGCGCACGGGTTTCGCCCATCTGTTCGAACACCTGATGTTCCGCGGCACGCGCGAAATCCCGAATTTCGACCTGCCCGTGCAGATGGCCTGCGGCGACAACAACGCCTTCACCAACAACGACTATACGGATTTCTACATCACCCTCCCGAAGGACAACATCGAGACCGCACTGTGGCTCGAAAGCGACCGCATGGAGGGGCTGGACATCACCCCCGAAAAACTCGAGGCGGAGAAACGCGTGGTGATCGAGGAGTTCCGCCAGCGCTACCTCAACCAGCCCTACGGCGACCAGCCGATGCTGCTGCGGGCACTGGCCTACAAAGTCCACCCCTACCGCTGGGCGACCATCGGGCTCACGCCCGACCACATCGCCGGAGCGACACTCGACGACGTACAGGCCTTCTACCGCACCCACTACCACCCTTCGAACGCCATCCTGTCCGTCTCGGCCGACTTCGACGAGGAGCGCATGCTCGACCTTGCCGAAAAATGGTTCGCCCCGCTCGCCGACCGCACCGTGACTCCTCAGCCCATCCCCCGGGAACCGCAGCAGGAGGCGCCCCGCCGGGAGACGGTCGAACGCGACGTGCCCGCCACGACCCTGTCGCTGGCATTCCACATGGGCGGCCGCACCTCGCAGGATTTCTATACCGCCGACCTGGTCTCCGACCTCCTGTCGGGCGGCGACTCGTCGCGTCTCTACAAACACCTGGTGCAGGAACAGCGCCTGCTGGCCTCGGTCAACGCCTACATTTCGGGCGACGTCGACCCGGGGTTGTTCGTCTTTACGGGGCAACTGCTGCCGGATACCACTCCCGAACAGGCCGAAGCGGCTTTCCGTGCCGAAATCGAGGCATTGCAGAGCGTCCCGGCATCGGACTACGAGGTCGAGAAGGTCAAAAACAAGTTCGAGGCTAACACGCTCTTCGGCGAGTTGAACGTGATGAACAAGGCGATGAACCTGGGCTTCTACGAGATGCTGGGCGACCTGCCGCTCATCAACGGCGAGGTGGCGGCCTACCGTGCCGTCACGACCGGCGACATCCTCGCCTTCAGCCGCCGCACCTTCCGCCCCGAAAACTGTTCCATCCTTATTTACAAAGCGAAAAAATGACACAACCACCCCTCGTAATACCCTCCGACGTCGAGGTCGCACAAGCCGGGAAGAGCCTGCTGGCAAACGGCTCGGCGCTCTACACGCTCGCCTCGGACGACTTCGAAGTGCTGCGCGTCACCTTCGTGTTCCGCGCCGGATCGGCCATGCAACGGGTTCCTTTCTCGGCGTCGGCCGCCGCCAACATGCTCGCCGAGGGGACACGCGACATGACGGCGCACCAGATCGCCGAACGGCTCGACTATTACGGCTCGTACTACGACGTCAACATCGACCGCGACTATGCCTACATCAGTTTCTGCATGCTCTCCAAATTCTTCGACGAAACGCTCGCCGTAGCCGAACAGATACTCCTGCACCCCGTTTTCCCCGAGGAGGAACTGCGCACCTACTGCGCCAAGCGCAAGCAGCGGCTGGCCGTCGAACGCACGAAGGTCGACACCCAGGCCCGCGAGGCTTTCGCCCGCGCCCTTTTCGGGCCCTCGCACCCCTACGGCATCTCGGCCGACGAAGCCCAATACGATAAACTCACGCGCGGGGATGTAGCGGCGTTTTATGAAAGCCACTACACGGCGGACAACGGGTTCACGATATGCAGCGGGCGCATCGGCGACCACGAACGGCAGGCCGTCGCGGCGCTGGCGGAACGGTTGCCGCGGCGCGAACCCCAGGCCGGCATCCCGTTCCCGGCACCCGTGACGCAGCACGAAGTGCGGGTCGACCATCCGGGCGCCGTACAGTCGTCGATCCGCATCGGAAGGCTGCTTTTCCCGCGCCAGCATCCCGATTTCCTCGGCATGCAAGTCGTGGCATCCGCCCTGGGCGGTTATTTCGGTTCGCGCCTGATGCAGAACCTGCGCGAGGAGCACGGCTATACGTACGGCGTGGTGGCCGCCATGGTCAACTTCGAACGGGAGGGCTATTTCGCCGTAGCGGCACAGGTCGGGACGGAGGTCACGCAGGACGCCCTGCGCGAGATTTACACCGAAATCGAACGGCTGCGCGCCGAGCCGATGCCCGAGGGCGAACTTTCGCTCGTGAAGAACATCATGGTCGGCGAGATGATGCGTATCCTCGACGGGCCGTTCGGCATTGCCGACGTCACGATCGAGAACATCCTCTGCGGCCGCGACCATACCGTCATCAACGAGAACATCCGCCGCATACAGGCCATGACGCCGGCCGACGTGCAGCTACTGGCTCGGAAATACCTCTCCCGCGAAGAACTGGTGACGGTCATTGCGGGAGACCTGCGAAAATAGACGCCTGTGCATTGCGGCTGCGGAGCAATGCTCCGCCCGCCAAACGGCATGAAAAAAGCACCGGGCTCCCGGTGCTTTTCCATTTCCGCCTCCAGTACACACTGTCCGCCCTTCCCGGCCCGGCATCCGACGACTCGAACCCGCACCCAAACTGCGGTATCCGACGTCCACGACCCGCCGCGATTATTTCCGGTTGGCCGCGACCCAGTCGGTCAGCTGCACGAAATCGGCGACCGAGAGCTGCTCGGCGCGCTGCGTAAAAAAGGGATGTTCTGCGCCGCCGAAATCGCCGAACACCGCCCGCAGCGAGTTGCGGATCATCTTGCGGCGCTGGCCGAATGACGCTTTCACCACCTTCACGAACAGCGCCTCGTCGCAGCCGAGCCGCCCGACGCGGTTGCGGCGCAGGCGGATAACGGCGCTTTTGACCTTGGGCGGCGGGTTGAAAACCGTTTCGTTGACCGTAAAGAGGTATTCGATGTCGTACCACGCCTGCAACAACACGCTCAGGATGCCGTACTCCTTCGACCCCGGAGGCTCCGCGATCCGTACGGCGACCTCCTTCTGGATCATACCGACGCATTCGGGCACCAGGTCGCGGTGCTCGAGCACCTTGAAAAATATCTGCGAGGAGATGTTGTAGGGGAAATTCCCGATGATCTTCAGTCCCCGCGGAAAACGCTCGCGCAGGTTCATCTTCAGGAAATCGCCCTCGATCAGCCGCGGTGCGAACTCGGGGAAATGCGCATGCAGGTATTCGACGCTCTCCGGGTCGATTTCGGCACCGTAGGTGGTGATGTCGCCGCGCCTGAGCAGGAACTGCGTCAGCACCCCCATCCCGCAGCCGACCTCCAGCACGTCGCAGGGGACTGCGCCGCCCCGTTCCTCTTCCGCGGCCGCCGGCGCACCGGCAGCGGTCGTATCCGCCGCGAGCCGGGCATCGGCACTTGCAGCTACACCCCTCCGGGTTTCCGCATCGGCATCGGCACTTCCAGCCGCCACCGCCCGGGTTTCCGCCCCGGCCTCCGGTCTTACGCCCCCCGAAAGCGCATCGCAAATCTTGCGCGCGATATTGAGGTCGACCAGGAAATGCTGTCCCAGCGCCTTTTTTGCCCTTACTTCACTCATTTTCGTCTTTCAGTAATTCGTAATAACAGCCGTCCACGAACGCCCCGTTCTTGAAAAAAGCCTTGCGGAACGTCCCGACATGCCGAAACCCGGCTTTCACCAACACCCGCTGCGATGCGGAATTGGTGGCATAAGCCGCGGCAAAGATACGAATTATCGGGGTATTTGCGAACATCCACTCCACGGCCTGCCGGACGGCCGCCGTCATCATGCCCCGCCCCCGGCAGCGGCTTGAGAGCCAGAAGCCGATTTTGGCGCCGAAGCGCTCGACATCCGTCCCGAGCACGAACCCCACGCCGCCCACGGCCTTGCCGCCTGCCACGACGGCGAAATCCAGCGGCAGGAAACAAGCCCGCTCTTCCGGAATAAAACTGCCGCCCCGGGAAAACCGCCCCATCGGAAACCGCAAGCCTCCGCCCGGAAACCGAACCGCCGGGCAACGATGTCCGGCGGATGAAGGTCAGCGTTTCGACCGGCGGGATTTTTTCTTTTCCTGCCGCTCCCGGGCACGGCGTTCGAGCCGCACGCGGCGCTGCGTGAGGCGGAACGTATAGAGCAGCCCCACGAAACCCACGCCGAGCAGCGTGATCCAGAACCACACGGCAATGCCGCGCTCCATATACTCCAGGGCGTAGATTATCCCGGCCACCGCCACGATCATCATCACGAGGCGGACTATCTGCATCACATTGGTTTTCATATCAGTCTTCGTTTTGCGTATTTTTGCGGCCCATGCTCCGGGCGCGGACGGCCAAAATCCCCGACGCACCGATCAGTACGAGCGGCACGTACCAGATATCCCGCCCGTCGTCGGACAGGATCCGCCACAGCGAAACGACGCCGCACACGAAGAAAAACACGGACATGATCGTCAGGAACCGTTGCATGGCACACATAGGTTACGGTATTTTGTATTTGTTCACCTCGTCGAGGTGCTTGCGTTTGCGCTTGTGGCATTCGTTGTACACCATCCCGACGCCTGCAAGCACGAACAATACGGCCACGACAAGGTCGAATATACAATTGCTGTTCGACAAGGCCCAGAATATATTGACTCCGAGCCACACGAGTGTCACGATCAGGAAAATCACGGCAACAGTAAAAGTCTTTTTGTTCATAGGCGTATTATTAAGTTAGTGTCAATCCTCGGAACAGTGACGCAACAGCCGTGGGATGGCAGGTGTCCAGGGCGTCAGTTGCCCTGCTCGCAAATGAATTTGATACGCACCAGACGTATCTCCTCCTCCGTATAGTCGGCCCCCAGTTCGTCGATGGCCGCATCGAGCGAATCGCTCTCGGCGTCCTCCTTGAAATAGAGGTAAATGTCCTCGATCTTGTCCTCGTCCATAAAGTCCCTCAGATAGTACGAGATGTCGAGCTTCGTACCCGAGTTGACGATGCCTTCGATCTCGGTCAGCAGTTCGTCGAAATCGAGGTCTTTGGCGCGGGCGATATCCTCGAAATCCATCTTCCGGTCGATGGACTGGATGATGAAGATCTTGTTGCCCGACTTGTTGCCGACCGACTTGACGATCATGTCCTGCGGGCGGATGATCTCCTTCTCCTCGACATAGGCCTTGATGAGCTTGACGAACTCCTCGCCGAACTTGCGGGCCTTGCCCACTCCCACGCCGGTGATGTTCTGCATCTCCTCGATGGTGATCGGGTACTGCACGGCCATGTCCTCGAGCGACGGATCCTGGAAGATGACGAACGGCGGCAGCCCGTGCTGCTTGGCCACTTTCTTACGCAAATCCTTGAGCATCGCAAAGAGTTCCTCGTCCGCCGCGCCGCCCTTGCCCATCGGGACGACGGCCTCGGCCTCCTTCTCCTCCTCGTCATAGTCGTGGTCGAGCGTCACGGTGACGGGGAAAGGCATGGCGATGAAATTCTCGCCCTTGCGGTTCACCGAGATCAGCCCGTAATTCTCGATATTCTTGTCCACCAGCCCCAGGATCAGCGCTTGGCGCAGCACGGCGCCCCAGAAACGCACGTCGTGCTCGGCACCCGCCCCGAACCACTTGCTCTTGTTGTGGCCGTAGCTCTTGATGAGCGCCGTGGTCTTGCCCGTGAGCACGTTTATCAGGTAGTCGGCCTTGAACTTGTCGCCGATATCGCGCAGCGCCTCGAGCGCCATCTTGAGCGCCGCCCGCGCGTCGATCTTCGGCTTGGGATTCCGGCAATTGTCGCAGTTGCCGCAGTTCTCCTCGGTATACTCCTCGCCGAAATAGTGCAGCAGCGTCTTGCGGCGGCACATCGAACTCTCGGCATAGGACACCGTCTCCAGCAGCAGCAGCTTGCCGATCTCCTGTTCGGCGATGGGTTTGCCCTGCATGAATTTCTCCAGTTTCTGAATGTCCTTGTAACTGTAAAACGTCAGGCAGTAACCTTCGCCGCCGTCGCGGCCGGCACGCCCCGTCTCCTGGTAATAGCCTTCGAGCGACTTGGGGATGTCGTAATGGATGACATAGCGCACGTCGGGCTTATCGATGCCCATGCCGAAAGCGATCGTGGCGACGATCACCTCGACCCGCTCCATCAGGAAGTCGTCCTGGTTGGCGGCGCGCGTCGCGGCGTCCATGCCCGCATGGTAGGCCAGCGCGCGGATGCCGTTGGCCACGAGCAGTTCGGTCAGCTCCTCGACCTTCTTGCGGCTCAGGCAGTAGATGATGCCGCTCTTTCCCTCGTTCTGCTTGATGAAGCGGATGATATCGCGGTCGACGTCCCCCTTGGGGCGTATCTCGTAATAGAGGTTCGGCCGGTTGAACGACGACTTGAACACCGAAGCGTCGGACATGCCGAGGTTCTTCTGGATGTCCAGCTGCACCTTGGGCGTCGCCGTCGCCGTCAGGGCGATCAGCGGCGCGGCACCGATTTCGTTGATGATCGGGCGGATGCGGCGGTACTCGGGCCGGAAGTCGTGCCCCCACTCCGAAATGCAGTGCGCCTCGTCGATGGCGTAGAACGATACCTTTATTTTATGCAGGAAGGCCACGTTGTCCTCCTTGGTCAGCGATTCGGGGGCGAAATAGAGCAGCTTCGTCTTCCCGGCCAGCACGTCGGCACGCACCTGCGCGACGGCCGTCTTGTTGAGCGACGAATTGAGGAAATGGGCGATTCCCGACTCGGCCGAGAAGGTGCGCATGGCGTCCACCTGGTTCTTCATCAGCGCAATCAGGGGGGAAATGACGATCGCCACGCCCTCCATGAGCATGGCCGGAAGCTGATAACAGAGGGATTTCCCGCCGCCCGTAGGCATCAGCACGAACGTATCCTTCCCTTCCAGCACATTGCGGATCACCGCTTCCTGGTTCCCTTTGAACGATGAAAAGCCGAAGTACTCCTTCAGCTTGTCATGCAACAGGGACGATTCAAATTGTTTCATTTCGCCGTTTCTACTCTAAAATCAGAAAATTCAATGTAAAGTTAAAAAACTTTTCGGAAAAAAGCATAACTTTGTAAAAATTTTATAGCAAGAGAACGCAATGCGCCTATACACCAGCGAACTTGTCAAAAAATATAAGGCCCGTACCGTCGTCGACCACGTCTCGATCGACGTCAACCAGGGGGAGATCGTCGGACTGCTCGGCCCCAACGGAGCCGGCAAGACCACGACTTTCTACATGATCGTGGGGCTTATCAAGCCCAACGAAGGGCGCATCTTCCTCGAGGACGACGAAGGCAAGGTCGCCGAACTGACCAAGGAGCCGGTCTACAAACGCGCCCAGATGGGCGTGGGCTACCTGGCACAGGAGGCATCGGTCTTCCGCCGCCTGTCGGTCGAGGACAACATCCGCGCCGTACTCGAAATGACCGATTTCTCGAAGGAGTACCAGACCGAGCGCGTCGAGTCGCTGATCGAGGAGTTCCGCCTGCAAAAGGTGCGCAAGAGCCTCGGCATCCAGCTTTCGGGCGGCGAACGGCGCCGTACGGAGATCGCGCGCGCGGTGGCCATCAACCCGGCGTTCATCCTGCTCGACGAGCCCTTCGCGGGCGTCGACCCCATCGCCGTGGAGGACATCCAGTCGATCGTGGCGACGCTCAAGCACAAGAACATCGGCGTGATCATCACCGACCACAACGTCGACGAGACGCTGGCCATCACCGACCGCACCTACCTGCTCTACGAGGGCAAGATCCTGAAAACGGGTACGGCCGAAGAGCTGGCCGCCGACCCGATGGTCCGCAAGGTCTACCTCGGGCAGCATTTC
>ERZ773143.2686-NODE-2686-length-12301-cov-3.915156_pt1 | contig 12301 bp, 6 predicted proteins | sample MGYA00580852_ERZ773143 | MGnify/ENA primary metagenome ERZ773143 (study PRJEB29015, sample SAMEA2737853) | human gut metagenome | biome: human gut; feature: human-associated habitat; material: faeces | place: China | collected 2012 ... | reverse complement strand
TCGGGGGGACCGTTCAAAAATTCTCAAAAGTTGTTAAACTTTTGTTAGAATTTTTTGAATGGGGCAACAAAAAAATAAATAAATCATTAATTTCATATTAAATAACTTATAAACAATGAATAACAAAAATTTATTAAAAACTTATTTACATTCTTTTAAAAACAATATTTTCAGAATCAGTATTTTCTTTACTTTGAATACCATCATCAACAACATTACCAATTGGTAATTCCAAATTAACATTTGCTTTATAGCTCTTATTAGAATCCAAATTAATATTAATATCAAATGAAACATTAAACTTCAAATCATCATTATTTATAGCCAATTTTTTAAGCAATTCATTATGATTTATCTCTCCATCTTCATTTGAAGTATAATTACCCAAATCTTCGATTACATATCTAAAAACCACAAGTCCTCCTTGGTTTGCAATTTTCATATCTTTTATACTTGAGTCCATATCGCCTTTATATTCTATGCTTTCTACTTCATTTTCTGCACTATTTTTAAATATTACAGTATCTAAATTTGAATCCGGTTTTAGTAATTTTAATTTTCCTACTTTTGGTGATTGTGTAATATTAAAATTATTTAATATTACACTTGAGATTGTTTCTGTGTATTTATATTCTTCGTTTTTCTTGATGTACACATATATGTCATTGTTTTGATTTACTTTTAAATTCCATTTGTTTTCTGCGTCTTCTACGTCTGTTCCGTCTACATTACTTATTACTGACATTTTTGATATGTTGAATGGTGGTTTGCTTTCTCCTTCTACATTGTATTTTAGGGCTGTTACACCTGCTACAAATATTATTGCTACTACTATTAGTGCTACCATACTTATATGGAATTGTTTTGTGTTTGTTATTTGTTTTATTTTTTCTTTCAAAATTTCCTCCTAATGAATTTTTCAGTCTTAATTCTACTTTTTAGAAATCGACTTTATTTTTTTATTATATGCAGGTTTTAATATTTCTTCATATTTATCTTTTATTACTAATTTATAAAATCTTTTTCTAATTTCCGTAATACAAGGAATGTTATCAATAACTTCTTCTATTTTATTTATATCAATTTTTGGAAAAATTCTAATTAATGCCTCTGTACAATCTTCGTTTTCCAATTTTATAATAAAGTCATAATATTTTATTTTAGAACCTTTATATTTGACAGCAGATGAGGTATTTTTTATGCAATCTCTAAACAACCCTTCATTTTCTAATACTTCTTGCATCTTTTCATCTGTATATGTTGAAAATAGACAAGAACCACAGTCATATACAGGTGCAATCTCTAATTCTTCTGTTTTAATATTTTTTATAAATCCAAAATTTCCATTATGTCTGTCAGTATTTCCAATTAAAGCATCTACAATAAACATATCCCAAAAAAAATTTTTAAATGTTTCTTTGTCAATATTGTAAGTATTTAAATCTATTATATGTTTTATGTCAGACAAATCTTTCTTTTCACCTTCGGAGTCTAAACTTGCATTTTCTAATTTTTCAAATTCTATTAATCTTGTATTTGAATTTGTAAAGTCTTTACATGCACAAACATAAAACTTTCTTTCATCTTGAATATAATATCCTAATTCCACTTTTTGAGTTTTTATTCCTATTAGTTCAAATATTTTAGAACCTATGTATTCTGAAAATACATTATTTATGTAGGAAACATTCAATTTTGGAGACCTATTTGAATCTGGAAATTTGACTAAATATTTTTCGCCATTAAAAATCATTGTTTTTTTCTTTTCGCTTCCATTGTATTCTGGCGGAATTTCTTTTGCTTCATTAAAATTTATTAAATTAACCACTTTCATTACGTCCTCCTTTCTAAAACTTACAAAAAATTTTAAACATTTTCATCTAACCATTGTCTAACTTCTTCAATTGTATCTGCTTCAACAACTAAATCATCGTCGATTATTTCTGCTCCAATTCTTTCCCATTCGCCTCTGTTGTATCTGCAAATACTGTATCCTTTATATACTTCCAATAAGTCATTATATCTTCTTCTCATTGGTCCTTTAAATCTTAAATCCTGGCTTAAATATTCCTTTGGATTGTAAAACATCTTCACACTCTCCTTAGTTTTATAACCATTTTTTAGATAACATTCTTTTTTTAATAAAAAATGGTGTGCCTAGAGGGACTCGAACCCCCATCGGTCGCTTAGGAGGCGACTGCTCTATCCTGCTGAGCTATAAGCACATTTATAAAACCATATATACTATAACAGATTTTTTCAAAAATATCAAGTGAACATTAAAAAACAGAAGTAAGTAAATCGTAATCGTAATGCTACAATTCACTTACTTCTTGATTTCATTTTTAAAGATTTTCTTTATTTATAATATTTTATAAATCAATCCATATTTATATCATATGTTTTTCTTATATACTCAATTACATTAATATTTACATTTTTATATTGATAAATGTCTTTTCTTACAAGTTCATTTTCTTCCAATACAACCGCATATATCAAAAAATCTTCCCATAAAACAATACTCTCTTTTTCCTTTTCTTTAAGATTACTAAAATCATGCAAATAATTTTTTATTCCAATAATTTGTTCAGCAAGTCTATTTCCTTCTTTTGTCCTTTCATATCTATCATCAACCTCAATTGTTTTATAGAAAATCTTTCTTACCCATCTGTAAAAAGGTGTTAATATTAAAATTAATAAAGAATATATTGTAAAACTTTCTGTAATTATTAAAGGTGATGCATCAATTAGATTTTTAATAATAATATCATTACTTACATCTGTTGAACCCATATTATCCAATACGTTCAATGTGCTTTTTGATTGTGGTAACATAACATAAACTATCCCAATTAGCATAGAAATAATAAAAATTTTTGCAGCAACATTTACTATTTTAGTGTTTTTTGAAAAGTTAGGACCTTTGCCGTCTTTCTTCTTTTCTAAAATGTATCCATCTTTTTTTGCTTCCTCTATGCAAGTTTTTTTCCAATGTTCTGTACTTGACATTGTAAAGTTGTTTTCTTTAATCATTTCTAATAGTTCTTTTTCGCTATCCCTATTTGCTTTTGTTTCATCTTTTATTATTATATTATTTTCTTCAAAATCCAAAATTTGTCTTTGATACATGTCCAAAATTGTTGCTGAAATATCTTTTTTTGTTTCTATTTCTAAATCGGATATCATACTTATTTCTGCTGGTGTTATTCCTTTAAATCTGTCCCTATAATATTCAATATTATCAATTACTTCATATTTGTTGTTTTCTTTTATGACTTTCATTCGTGATATTCTAACCGCTAAATAAATGACTATTAACCAAAAACATTTAAAGAATACTTTAAATACAAATGACATTATAAATAAATAAATAATATATAATACAACAAATATATTGTTTCCTTTTAAAGCTTCTATTACTAATTCGATGTCTTTATTTGAGGAATTATGCATTGTTATTATAAAGCATATTATTAAAAAAATCACATCACATATTATCCACTTTTTTTTTTTTTTACTCTTTACTTTTTTTGTTTTTATTTTGTTCATTTTATTCCTTTACCTTTTCATTTTACTAATCCACATTTTTTAAATCGGGATTCAGAGTCCTGTCCCCGAAATCCCGATTTTTATTTTATTATAGAACTAATTTTTTTATTAAAACTATTCCGCATACAATTATTCCTAAACATGTAATTCCTAAAATATAATAAATTATAGTATTATCACCTGTTGAAGGTACAACTACAACATTTACACCATCATCATCTAACTCATGAGAATTTTTAATTACAGTATCACTTGAAACTTGTAAATTACCTGGTGTCATATTAACCCATTTACTGTTTACAATTCCACCATAGAATCTACCAACTGAATTTGATACTTTAACAACCTCTGCATAGTTTTTAATGTCTACATCTTCTGATGATGCCATAACCTTGCTAGCCTCAACTGGTTCTGTTGCCATTGTTTCTCCTATAGAAATTGTCTTGTTGCAATCACTTAATAGAATATTTTTTCTAGATTTAACATCATTATAAGCCTTTTTTGTTGTTAAATCCTTGATTTGTTGGTCTGTTGATACATACCAACCACCACTTGATTTTGCAACATTTGTATATGTTGTTGGAACTTTTTGGTCTATATAATCAACTATTGTATTAATTGATAATTTAACCGGATTGTCTTTTTTAGTTCCATATCTATAGTATGCAACATTGTTGTAGTCTTTTTCAGAGTTATTTGTTACATAAATAGTATATTTTATTTCCAAAGTTGCACCTTGAATAATCTCATCGTCTGCCTCTATCTTTAACTTTCCACCTTTTGGATATGTTACATAGTTCATTGTTTTTAACTCGTTCTCATTTGATGGGTTACCTTCTGCAACTGTATCTCCTCCAGATAATGTTAGTTTAACATATGTTACTTTTTTGTCTAATTTCAAACTTTGTCTTGGTCTTATTGCAATACCAAAATCTAAGTTTTTGTATAATGATGTTCGATTTTCATTCATATTTGTAACTTCATTATTATAGTTCTCTATTGCCATATTCATATTTAATGTTCTTGCAGTCATTTCTTGTTGTCCTACACCATTATCATAATCAACTTTATTACTTGCTATTATTGTTGAATATGTATTATTGATGTTCTTTCTCGTTGCATAATCATCTACTGCTGTTGAATATGTTTCAATATTAGTGTCTTGATACCATCTATCATTATTATTTACACTGCTTAAATCGTCCGCTTCTGTATCCCCATATGCATCTCTAAGTGCTTTAGGACTTATAATTGTTGATTTATAATCTTGTGTTGAAACATTTGCCACTTTATTAGTTCCTTTATAAACTACACTTCCATTTGAGTATGTATATTTAATATAATACTCGCCTGGTACAACACCTACAAATTCGTAATATCCATTAGCCTTTGTTGTATATGTTGCAGGTACAGCATTAAAGTTCAATTCTGAAACTGCTTTTGGATAAATATATGCCCCTTCTCCCTTTGTTTGTTTTATTAATTCAACTTTAACATTTTCAACAGTATTTTCACCATTATCAAATTTTCCGTTACCTTTTCTTTCTTGATTTGTCAATAAACCATCTGATGTTTTGTCCTCAAATACATAACCTGTAATTGTTTTTGGTTCTTTTAATGTGATTTTTAATTCTGGTGCAGAGTCTGTATCGTCCTCATATGTATTAATATCTCCAAGTTTAATATTGTCTGGTGCAGAGTTTTTGTCAATTGCAGCATAATATTTGCCATCACTTGTGTAATTTGAGTATGATGTTATTTCTGTTACACCTTGACCTATCGCTTCGATTCTTGAACCAAGTCCAAATTCTTTGATAATATCATCTTTAATTTGTAGTGTTAAGTATACTGTTAATGAGCTTCCTGGTTCTATTTTAACATTACTTAATCCTGTTGTTCTAATTTGTTTGTATCCATTTGCATCGGCTTTTTCATTCCATGTAATATCATGTTTATTTCCATTTTTGTCAATGTAATATGATGAACTATATGTTAATGTATTATTATAATAACGTGCAATCTCATTTGCTGACATATATACAGATGAACTGTTTTTAATTTCTATTTTATAATTTAAATACATTTTTAATTTATATTTATCATCAATTTTTCCATTTCCATCTTTGTCACCTTCTGATGCTGATGCATATGCATAGTTTTTGTAAATACTTGTTTCGTAGTTTCTTGGATATTGGTCATTTTGTACGTCAGTTTTATTCCATTTTTGTAATTCTGAGAATATGTCTATTCCTTGCTTTGCTGTTCTCTTGTTGTATGTATATGTGTGATTATATCCATTAAATGTTAGACCAATATCTTTTAAGTCTGTTGCAATTTTCATGTCAGATTGTTGTCTTTTGTAAATACCTAAATTGATATTTTCTAATTTTACAACTCCTGCAGACCATGTTGCTAATGAGTGATTTGCTGCACTTGTTGTTGCTTTTATTGATGCTCCTGTTGAGCCGTTTTGTGCTTTTACTGAGTTTGCTGCACTTTCTACTGTGTATCCTGTGTTGCCTACTAATTCTGATGCGTATGTTCCATTTGTGTATGTTAGGTTATTCATTACTGTTCCTGTTGCATTTCTTGAGTATCCTGTTGTTGTTGTTCCTTTTGCGTTTCCTCCTGTTATGCTTGCATATTGGTTGTTGAAGTTGTCTCTTGTTGTGTCTCCTTCTATTGCTTTTGATCCATTGTCTTGGTTATGATATGCTACACTTTGATATTTTAGTCCGTTGTATTCGAATTCGATGTAGTAACCTGATAATTGGTCAATTTTTACTTTTTTAAATTCGTATTTTCCATCATTACCAGTTTTTGTAGTTTGAAGTGTTCCCTCTTCTTGTACCGTTATAACACCAGGTGCAACACCTTTTACCAATAACATTAAATCTCTTGTATCTACTACTCCATCACCATTTATATCTGCAGCATGTTTAACATTTTCTCCAGTTATTATTTGACTTCCTGAGACATGATTTAATTCTATATTTATATCACTCAAATCAACTACTCCATCAGAATTCAAATCACCTTTTCCATATCCTAATGATATAACGTCTCCGTCTTCCAATATTCTTAGCAATAAAATTAAATCTTGTATATTGGCTCTTCCATCATTATTTATGTCTCCTCTATTAATTGCATCTACACTTAATGTTTCGTCTCTTCCTGAAACATAATATAATAATTGCATTAAATCTGTAGAATCAACTTTTCCATCATTGTTTACATCGCCTTTTCCATTAGGATGAACCATCTCTCTTATTGTACTCTTTAACCTTACTGTAATTCCTGGTATTAATGGTTCACCATTATCATATAAATCATTTCTCGAATCTTCTTTACCTTCTGTTGATGGTTTATCTTCCCAAACATAACCTGATATCTGAATATATTTTTGTTTGTTATATACATCCAAATATACATTTTTTCCATTTTGAAGTTTTTCTACAATATCTGCACTTGGTTTTAATTCATAATATTCTTTTAGATTATCTGGTAATTCATATTCTTCTACATTGTATATTATTTCACTTTGTCCCTCGTAAACTGGCAAATTACTAATTGAAAATTGTGCATTGTCATCTGTTGTAAATGTTTTTGCATTTGATATTCCACTCTCTTCAACACTGAAGTCACTATAACTATATTTCGTTGGTGAAGTATCTTTTAAATAATATTTTTTGCCATTTTTATTTACAAACAATTTAAATTTGATGCCTTTTAATTTTTCTCCTCCTATTGATGTATTTTCTGTATCTTTGTCTTTTTTTGTTACCGTTAGGTCTCCATATTGTTTATTTTTAAATGCTGCTGTTGCTGTACCACCACTTGTTACATTTACTGTTGTTGATTTATTTTCTTGTAGATTTAGTCTGTAATCTGTAGGAGCACCTGTTTCTGTTACAGTATAATTTCCTAATGGTAAGTTTGAAATTGTTATTGTACCCTTTGCGTTTGTTGTTTTTGTTTCACTATAGTTATTTGGTCCTGTTATTTCAAATGTTGCTCCTGATAGTTTTGTACCTTTATCAGTATCTGTTTTGGTTATTTGAATATTACCAACTAAACTTTTATTCACAATTATATTAAATAAATCTGTATAATGAGTCGGATATTCATAACTAGTAGAAGATGATATAGTTTGTCTTCCCATCGTTTGTTGCCTTGACGAATATGTCTTAATAGCCGTCCAAGTCTCATTTGTATCTGTTTTAACCGTAGTAGTAACTGTTGCCTGTTTTTCTGCCACAAACTCCAATTTACTCAAAGTTTGTATTCCTTCACTGATTGGTATTTTTACATAAAATTCCGTATTAGAGCTAACTGATGTTTCTGTATGATTTTTATCACAAAATTTAGCATTACTTATTACATCGCTATTATTTTGTCCAATCTTTTTTCCATAAATTTTTGCACTATACAAACTAGAATCATATATAATTTTAAATGGCCCAACATATATATTTTGTCCATCAGAAGTAACGCTACCCGCCTCATTATTTACCGTACCTTTGCTTATTGAAGGATTATTATCTGTTACAGTTGATGAAGTTGATGAAGTTGATGAAGTTGATGAACTATATTGCCATGTATTAGGGTGTTCTTTCATAGTATAACCAGACTCCGAACCAACCACTCCCATTGCTCCTCCTGTAGCACAATAAAATACTCCATTTTTTGTATCATTTCCAAAATGTGTATAATGATATGTATAATTCCAGTTGTTAACTTTAAAAGAATCAGTATAACCCTCATTCCATAATTTCGTTTTTGTTGAATAATAAAACCATTCATTTGCATTTGAAATATTCACAAATATTATATTTACAACAAATATTGCAAAGAATAATGATAAAATTTTAATTTTATTAAATTTTATTTTATTCAATTTTACCAAAATAATCATTCCTACAATTAATAGCATAATTACCAATATAATACCTGCATATATAACAATACCCGTTTTTACAGAAATAACAACTTGTGCCTCTGAATAGTCATCTTCTGTTTTATTTTTATTTCCTTCAACTGAATCTATATCTTTTAAATTCATTAGATTTGATGTTTTCAATATTTCAGCACCATTTGTAAATGTCCCCATAGAATCTTTTGAAAGTATTTTTGTTAAATAAAGAGTTACACTTCTAGATTTTCCTGGTTCTAACTTACTTCCTAACATAGAAACATTTGTTAAATTATTTTGATTATCAATGTTCCATCCAGAGTTCAAACTTTTATCAAAGTCTAGTCCATCTGGTTTATAATCTGCTATTGACTCAATAATAGCATCTACATTCCCTTCATTTTTTACTTCAATTTTATATTCAATAGTTACTTTTGCATTATCAACTTTTTTTGCAGGAACTTCAACTTTAGCCAATTTTGAATTATCATATGAATAATTTTCTTCTTGGGTTCCATAAGTTAATTTTACATTAGTAATATACTTATTTAAACTTAAATCATAAGTTCCGTTTTCAACAAGTCCCATATCAATATGAGTTTTGCTTTGATTTGATATATTTATCGTATCTGTAACTCCAACTTCTTTTTCATTTCCATCAATACTAACACTTTTATTTATTACATCAGAGTTTATATCATCAGAGGCTGTATTACTTTTATATGTTGTCAACTTATATTTACTCGTATCATATTCAAATAATACAATATAATTTCCTTTGCCAACACCAGAAAATGTATATTCTCCACTTTGATTTGTTGTTGTAATTTGTTTATTATTATCTATTACAACAATTTCATTAGTATCTATATTGAATAATTTTACAGTGATTCCTGATAATAACATTTCAGAACTTTCTCTAATTCCATTTTTATTTTCATCTTTCCATACAAGTCCAGATATATTATACTTATTTTCACTTGGATTATCTGGATTTGGGTTATCCGGATTTGGATTATCTGGGTCTGGATTATCCGGATCTGGATTATCTGGGTCAGGATTATCTGGATCTGGATTATCTGGATCCGGTTCAACATAGTCATATGGTAAAATATAATTTTTTATAACATTTGTTTTAAACGAACAACTTTCACCATTATATTGATAACTTATTACTCCATAATTAGAAGTTTCTTGTTTTTCATCTATTGCTCTAGGTTTTGCCTTCATTTTAATAGTTACACTTTGTCCATTTGGAATATACATTGGAATTTTCATGTCTTCAACATCATCATATTCTTTTCCATCCGGAATTTCTCTACTTGATAAATCCAAAGTGAATTTTTCTTTTTTTGAAGTTACATATTCAGACTGATCGTCAAACATATAAGTTTCGTATTCTGCAGAAATAGGAGACATATTATTATCCAACCAGTCAACAAATTGAAATGTGAAAGCTGTTTCAATTGGTAATTTTGATTCATTTTTTATAGTAAAATCATATTCTATAATATCCCCATATTTTAAAGTTTCTCCCTCTTTTTCTGAAGTTTGAGTAACTTTTAAAATAGGATTTTTTATATTCTGTATATTCGGATTTGAATAATATGTATTTTCGTTAACTTTTGCACTCGCATATAGTGTAAGTTCATCCTCACCTTTTTGACAAATTGTTTTTGCTCTTAGATAAATTGTTTTTTCTATCCTTTGTCCAGCTCCTAAATTATTTATAGGCACTATAACATTATCTTCTGTTTGTTCAGCTTTATCTAAAGTATCTTCTTTTGATAATGTAAATCTTCCTTTAGTATCTATATTTACATTAACATCAGAAAATGTATTGCTAGTATTATTCTTTACATTTATAGTAAGCATCCATAATCCACCAGTTCCTATCCAAGTTTCCCAACTTGCTAAAGAAATTGTTAATTCTGCTTTATTTAATATATTTTCAACTTTCACAAATTCTTTTTCATTACTTCATGATTTGCATTTTATTTGTATTTCTTTTTTCACTATTTTCTAATATTTATATTGTATTTGTTATACCCTATTTTTGTCCTGTTAGCAAGTGAGCAGACATAAAATCTAATATTTATGGTACTGTTTCTCTGATTTTTATTGTAATTATCACGATAAATCTTTTATAATAATAGATTTTTATTGTCACTTTAAACAATTTATTGATATTTTACTACTCTTTTTCATTGCAAAATATCCTAAAATGTAATAGAATATATTTTGAAAACAAATACAGCAAAATGCGCGTCAATTTTACTGTAAATTTTTTATATAAGGAAAGGATGTATTTTAAAATGACTAATTTACCAAAAATGAAAATAGGTATCGTTGCTGTCAGCAGAGACTGTTTCCCAGAGTCACTCTCAGTAACAAGAAGACAGAACCTTGTAAAGGCTTACACAGACAAATATGATGCTGAGGATATTTACGAATGTCCGGTATGTATCGTAGAAAGCGAAATACATATGGTACAGGCTCTTGAGGACATCAAGAAAGCCGGATGTAACGCACTTGTTGTTTATCTTGGAAACTTCGGTCCTGAAATTTCTGAGACACTTCTTGCTAAGCACTTTGACGGACCTAAGATGTTCGTTGCTGCTTCTGAGGAAGACGGACTTAACGGAGGTCTTATCGACAACCGTGGTGATGCTTACTGTGGTATGCTCAATGCAAGCTACAACCTTAAACTTCGTAATGTTAAGGCTTATATCCCAGAGTATCCTGTAGGAACTGCTGAGGAATGTGCAGATATGATTCATGAATTTGTACCTATCGCACGTACTATTTATGCATTAAGCAACTTAAAGATTATCAGCTTTGGTCCTCGTCCACAGAACTTCCTTGCTTGTAATGCTCCTATCAAACAGCTTTACAACCTTGACATTGAAATCGAGGAAAACTCAGAGCTTGACCTTTTTGAAGCATTCAACAACCATGCAGGTGATAAGCGTATCCCTGATGTTGTTAAGGATATGGAAGCAGAACTTGGTGCCGGAAACAAGAAACCTGAAATCCTTGAGAAACTTGCTCAGTATGAGCTTACTCTCCTTGACTGGATCGAAGACCACAAGGGTTACAGAAAATATGTTACTATCGCCGGAAAATGCTGGCCTGCATTCCAGACACAGTTTGGATTCGTACCTTGTTATGTAAACAGTCGTCTCACTAAGAGAGGCATTCCTGTTTCATGTGAGGTTGATATTTACGGAGCACTCAGCGAGTTCATCGGAACTGTTGCAAGTGAAGATGCAACTACTCTTCTTGACATCAATAATACTGTACCTGCTGATATTTATGACGCTGATATCAAGGGCAAATTTGATTACACACAGAAAGATACATTTATGGGATTCCATTGTGGAAACACAGCAAAATCTAAATTATCTTTCTGTGAGATGAAATATCAGAAGATCATGGCAAGAACATTACCGGAAGAAGTGACACAGGGAACATTAGAAGGTGATATCGCGCCAGGAGATATTACATTCTTCCGTTTACAAAGTACAGCAGATACAAAATTAAGAGCGTACGTTGCACAAGGAGAAATCCTTCCAGTAGCAACAAGATCTTTCGGATCTATTGGTGTATTTGCTATCCCAGAAATGGGAAGATTTTACCGCCATGTACTGATCGAAAAGAATTTCCCACACCATGGAGCCGTTGCTTTTGGGCATTTTGGAAAAACTTTATATGAAGTATTCAAATACATTGGTGTTGATGTCGATGAGATTGGATTTAATCAGCCAAAAAATATGCTTTATAAGACTGAGAATCCATTTTCATAAATAAATTTTACCTATTAACTTTTTACTCCTT
>ERZ773143.2670-NODE-2670-length-12363-cov-3.747644_pt1 | contig 12363 bp, 8 predicted proteins | sample MGYA00580852_ERZ773143 | MGnify/ENA primary metagenome ERZ773143 (study PRJEB29015, sample SAMEA2737853) | human gut metagenome | biome: human gut; feature: human-associated habitat; material: faeces | place: China | collected 2012 ... | reverse complement strand
GAATGAAAAATTCGCGGCGCATCTTGGTGCATTTTTATCTGGAAATAGTATTATGCCCATGCACCCGCTATCATAGGGGAACGTTCTACAACAAAAGTGTAGATTTTCTGACGGCAGTTGGTCATATCCGCGTCCGTATAGCTTGTGGGGAGACTGTGCCACAGCGTGTCGCGGATGATTTTTGCCATATCAGCGCGGGTGGTTTCCTTTTCGCGCCAGTTGTTCATATTGGCGATAGCTTTACGAATGGTGCTTAGCAGCTCTTTCGCAGAGGCTTTCAGCATCTTGATTTCCTCCTTGGACAGCGTGTCCTTTTTCAGCAAATCAAAAAGCGCAAGCTGCTCTTCGTTGTCGAAGCCCTCACGGATATAACGCTTCGTTTCGATGTCCAGCTCATTGGCCAGTGCCAGCAAATCGGTGAAGGACTTTTCGATGGCAGCACGATTCTGTTCGGCGTTGTAGTTGCTGATAATGGTTTGATACCGCTCGTAGTAGTCGATTCTTGTTGGATTGCGAGCCATCATTTCAGCAAGACGACCTTCAATCAGCTGCTGCAAATCCCGCAAAAGCAGATTTTGATGTTTCCGCCGCATAAATTCCGCGCGAAGCCGTTCAAAATCAATTTTGCTGATGTCAAACGTCTTATCCTTGTTATCATCGTTGATTCTTACATCAATCGCGTCGCTGACAATATCATTGATGCGCTTCATCAGCGTGGAATTGTCGGCATGAAGGACACGCGCGTGCATCACATCGTAAATCGCGCTGATGGCATCCTTCTCCTTGCGCTCGCTGTCCAGCTGACCATGTTCGACATACTTGAACATGCGGAACAGCTCACGCGCGATGATGCCGAAGCGCTTGCGCGTATCTGCATCGCCGGAAAGTGCATCCGCACCATCTTGCACAGACTCGATTCGTGCAAAGCTGTCGCTGCAAACGGCGGTGTCCAAATTAAACGAATGCGCCAGCATCAGCTGTCGGATTTCGTCGATAACTGCACGAATCTTGCTGTACAGCTGGCTAATATCCGGCGTGGGGTCAACCGTAATTCGCCCGCCGGATGTGTAGTCTGCCAGTGCCTGCCGAAGCGCTTTCACAACGCCGATGTAGTCAATTACTAAGCCGTTCGTTTTGCCCTCGCAGACGCGATTGGCGCGGGCAATGGCCTGCATCAGCGTGTGCGCTTTCAGCGGCTTGTCCAGATACAGGCAGCTAAGGCTCTTGACATCAAAGCCGGTGAGCCACATGGCGCATACGAATACCACGCGGAAAGGATTTTCGCTGTCCTTGAACTCTTTGTCCAGCCTGCGCTCTTCCATTTTGGCGCGGTGCGGGCGAATGTCCAGCCCCCAGTTGTCGAAGGTCTGCCACTCGTTCTGCTCCTGACTGATGACAACCGCCATTTCGGTTTCTTTCATCCATGCCAACTTGCGCTGCATTTCCTGCGCTTCCTGCTGGGAAACCGTGCGCAGGCTCGCATCTAACTGGCGGATGGCATCTTGCCAGTATTCCTGCACGAAATTGTACATGCGCACGCAGGTCACTTTGTTGATGCACACGAACATCGCCTTGCCTGTGTCCCACATGTCGGTGTAGTGCTTCACAAAGTCCTTTGCGATGGCGCGCAGCCGCTTTTCGGCGGTGATGATGTGAATATCCTTCGCTAATTCCCGTTCCATTTTTGCCTGCTGGTCGGGTGTAAGGTTTTCACTGTCAAGCAAATCGGTCAGTTCGTTGGAAATATTGGGATTGGTGATTTCCAGCTGATCGGCGCGATTCTCGTAGTAGAGGGGAACCGTGGAACCGTCATCGACCGCCCGTTTGAAGTCATACACCGATATATAGCCGCCGAAGGTGCGCTCGGTGATGTTGTCGTAGGCGAACAGCGGCGTACCGGTAAAGCCGATGCGGCTGGCGGTGGGCAGCAGCTTCATCATGTTGTCGGCAAAAAGCCCGTTCTGCGTGCGGTGAGCTTCATCGCTCATGATGATGATGTCGTGATTCGGCGTGATGGGGTCGGGGTGGTCATTGTTGAATTTCTGAATCAGCGTGAAGATATAGCTGGGATTGCCCTTCAGCATCTCAACGAGCCGCGCACCGCTGGACGGGACAAACGTGCTGGATTTCATGCCGTTAAGACATCCGCAGCTCTCGAAAGTAGCGCTAATCTGCTTGTTCAGCTCGTCCCGGTCGGTCAGCACAATGATCGTCGGACTGCCCGAAAACTTGCGGCGGATTTTCTGCGCCAGAAACACCATGGAGTAGCTTTTGCCGCTGCCCTGCGTGTGCCAGAATACGCCTAACTTGCCGTCGCGCAGCTTGCGATCTCGATAGGCTTCAATGGCTTCATTCACGCCGAGATACTGGTGATTTCGTGCCAGAATTTTGGCAGTATGATTGTCGGAATGGTCATAGATGATGAAGTTTTCCAGCAAATCGAGGAAAGTTTCCTTTTTGCAGATACCGCGCAGCATGGTTTCCAGACTGACAACACCCTGTTCGCCCTCATTCAGGCGTTTCCACTCGCTAAAATACTCATATTTGCTGCCCAATGTGCCGATTTTGGATTCCACGCCGTTGGAGAGCATCACAAAAGCATTGAACCAGAACAGTTGCGGGATGGTATGCTGATAATCGTGATAGTTGGTATCATAGGCTTGGCGAACATCCACGCCGAGCTTTTTGAACTCCACAAACAGCAGCGGAATGCCGTTCACAAAGCCGATAATGTCCGCACGGCGATGATACAGTGCGCCGTCAATCTTCATTTCCTTTACGGCGAGAAAGTGATCATTGGCGGGGTTGTCGAAGTCGATGAGCCGTGCCATGCGCGTTTCCATGTTGCCGTTTGGCAGGCGGAAATTGACGGGAACGCCGCCAGTGATGAGGCGGTATTTCTGCTCGTTGGTCTGCATGGGCGTGGCAGAAAAGGAAGTTTCCATGAGCGACTTGACTACGCTGTCTGCATAAGCCTCCGTCATCCAGCTGTTCAGGCGGAACAAAGCCGGACGCAGGTACTTGGTGAGCAGCACCTGATGGTAGTCTGTGCGCCCCAACGTGCCGTTTGCGCCCAACGTTTCACGGTTGTGCGCATAGACCAGCTCCCAGCCCAGCTCGTCGTGGAGCAGGTCGCCGGCGGCACCTTGAACAAGGACGTTTTCGGAATAGTCATAACTCATAATATCTCACCTTTTTTACTACAAAACAAAACGTTCAAGATTTCAAAAAATCAAAGTCAAGTCCTGCAGTTTTCATTTCAATTAGAAGTTGCTTTTTCCAATCACTTGCAGAATGAGAAATGTAGAGAATGCCGGACAAATCACTTGGCAACTCAATGTCGGCATCGTTCAAAGCCACAACACGACCACGACCAAGTTTTGCATACAGGTAACCATGCTCAAAAATCACGTTTTGTCGTGCTCTATCATGCAGAGGTTCTGTCCCTTTTTTTCTTCCCTCATCACAAGCAGTGTATAGAACAATGCCAAAACCAACATCGCTCAAATCTTCGATTTTTTCAATAATAGTGCGCCCTGCATTTGCTTCGTTCATCAAAATGATGGGCTCTAAGCCAATTCTACGGAGCAACAGCTCAACCTCTTGAAGCAGGTGCTGGTCATGCCCGTGTACAATGAACACCTTTTTATTATCATACATAGTCTTGCATTCCTCCGGTTCTTGCGCACGCAAATGTTCAGGAAATTCCTCGAAAGCTTCCGTTTTTAGAAAAAGATGTGTATCACCATCAATTTCAATTCTCCGCAAGTACTCATACCGTTCTAAGTATTCTAACGAATCCTTAAATTGGGGATAGTCTGATTCTTGAATGGTGAGGATTTTATTATCAACAATCATTTGTTGTAACTTTCTGTAATCACATAATAGCTTTCTTTGTGTTCTGGATAATTGGTTCATATCTATTTCCTCATCAATCTTTGCGCTTTGCTCTTCTTGTACAGATTGAGGCGCAAGCTCAAGTAAGTATCCTCGTAGCTTGCTCTTCATAGAAAGAAGATTGTGTTGTAATGAACCACCATCTAACCATTCATAGATGAAGCCCATTTTGTCTGAATATCCATAGACGCTGTGTCCCCAGTTTTTAATAAGGTTTTGATATGTTCCGTCAAGTTCAATATGGAGCGACTTGTATGCATTGCTGTCTTTTGTAGATAGAACCATATCTATTTTCTCAATATCTTTTTGAACAGCCATTGCTTTTGCTGAAAGTTTTCCCATACTCAAATCTCCATTTCGCTATTCATCAGTTTGGGTAAAAGCCTGTCACGGGCTTCGACTGCTAAGGCAACTTTTCTATGAAGCGCTTCTATGCTCTTTTGCAATGCTTCACTATTTTGATTGTAAGTTGTTAAAAGTTGACTTGAAGGAATGAGTAGTTCAATAGAGTCTATCATCCCCTTTGTAAGAAACTTGATAGTTGAACCACTTGCACCTTTCGTTAGCACATTCATATTTCGACTGACGGCATTATACAGGAGAAACAAGTATTCAGTATTAGCTGGTGATAATACATAGGTTCGCTGATAAGCTTCAAATTTACCTCGATATAGCTTGACATTAAAGTCGCCATTACCTGCTAATATTACAGCAGAGCAATCAAAAGAATATGAAGGGGCTTTTATAGGTGCTTGTGCGCAAGTGAAAAATGGATAAGCACCATCATCACATCCGAAATTGGCATCTTTTTTGCCGGTTTTGGTTTCACATATGTCTTTTAGGCAGACTTTCATCCACCCCTCCGGTACTCCATCAACCACCTTCACGCCCTCATGTCCCGGAAAGCGCAGTTCCACAAACCACTCTCTATACAGCCGTTGTGCAGCTTCTTCCAGTAGCTTAATTTGGCGGCGGTTGTTTTCAATTAGGTCGTCGTAAGCGGAAAGGATGGAGGCAATGCGGCGCTGAACAGAAATGGTAGGACATGGAACAGATAGTGGCTTTAGCATTGACATAGTCAAAAACTTGGTAGTTGAACCTGAGGAAATCGACTTTAGTAGTGCGAGTTGTTCATTTAATGCATATAAAAAATAATGAATGTCAAGCTTTCCTTTGTCAATGGACTCGATGATGTAAGTGCGTTGATAAGCATTAAACTTACCATGATAATATTTGGCAGTATAGTTGCCGCTTGCGTTGTTGCCTGCGAGTAGTACAGCTTCTGTGTCATATGCATATGTGTTAATTGCCAGTGTTTGAGGGTCACATGTAAAAAAAGGATATTGACCGTTTGGAACTGCAGCATTTGAATCAAGTTTGCCCGTTTTGATTGAAATAATTTCTTCCAACTTCTGGACTGCCCATTTCATACCCCCATCTCCTCCCAATTCCGCGAGATGGTTTCCATCAGTGCGTCGCTCTGCTGTTGCAGCGTCAGCAGTTCCGCGTGGATTTCGCGCATCCGCTCCGCAAAATCCACATCATCCGCCTGCTGCGCCTCTACACCCACATACGCGCCGGGGGTTAAACTCCAATTCTTTTCCTCAATTTCCTGCAACGTGGCAGCCTTGCAAAGACCGGGAATGTCACGGTATTCGCCGTCTCCGAATTTGTCGGTTAGCCAGCACGCTTCCTTCGCAATTGTCAGCTTCTCCTGTATGGCAGCGAGGGATTCGTCATACTGCGCCTGTATGCGCTTCTTGTCCTTGCGGGCTGCCGCGGCAACGGCATCCTTGCATTCTGCGGTGACGCTGGCTATCTCTTGCTGCAGCTGCTCGGCGCGCTGGGCGAAGGTGCAATCCGCCGCCATATCAAGTGCGGCGCAGTAGCCTGCCACCAATGTGTGGTATTTCTCTGTTTCGCCCCGATGCAGCCACACGATGGCGTTCAGGTTTTTCATCTGCCACGGACTCCACTCGTTCAGCGTGCGATCCACGGCGGTGTAGTAGTTGCGGCTGTCGATGAACAGCACTTTGTCGCGCAAGTCGAGTTTCTTGCCCTTGTCGAAGAACCATAGCGTGCAGGGCAGGCTCTTGGTATAGAAGAAGTTCGTACCAACAGACAGCATCACATCCACCGCCCCGGTGGACACCAGCTGACGGCGAATGTCTCGATCGCGCCCGTTGCTGTCGGTGGCGGATGCTGCCATGACAAAGCCCGCACGCCCGTGCTCATTCAGATAGCTGTAAAAGTAGCTAATCCACAGATAGTTGGCATTGCTGACTTCTTTGCTGGGATTCACGCTCGGCATCCCGAAGGGCAAGCGCCCAGCAGAGGCGGTGCTTTCACTTTTTACTTTGTCCACATTGAAAGGCGGATTCGCCATCACAAAGTCGCACTTGCCCTCCAGACCAAAATGGTCGTGATAGAAGCTGTTCGCATCGTCCCCGGAAACGATTTGCGCATTCAGCCCATGTACTGCCATGTTCATCAGGCACAACTTGGCATTGTATTCCACCTTCTCTTGACCGTAGAAGGTCATGGCCATATTCGCGTTCGCGCCGTACTGCTCAGTGAAGTCCGCAGAGGAAACGAACATGCCGCCGCTGCCGCAAGCGGGATCCAGCACAATACCGCGTTTGGGCTCGATGATGTTCACAATCATGCGCACCAGCGATTTGGGCGTGAAGAAAACGCCGTCATCCGAGGCCACCGCCGGGGCAAACTTGTTGAGAAAGTACTCATAAATGCGCCCGATGATGTCGTCCTGAATGTCGTTCAGGGCGCTGTTGTTGAAGATGCGCAGCAATTCCCACAAGAGTTCGTTCTTGAAAGACGTGTAGGTCTTGGGCAGCACGCCGCTCAGCTGAGGGCTTTCTGCTTCTATCAGCGTCATGGCGTGGTTGACCTTTTCGCCGATGTTGACTTTACCAGCTTCCAAGTTCAGCAGATATTCATAGCGTGCTTCTTCCGGCAGAAAGATAGCGCTTTTCTGCTGGAAGTCGATGGATTCCACCGGCAGTACACGCCCGTTGCGAACCGGGCGGTCTTTCATAATCTCGGCTTCCACATAGCGGAAGCGGCTATACGCATAGCGCAGGAAAATCAAGCCCAGCACGGGCATACAGTATTCCTGACTGGTCAGCTTGCTCTCTGCTCGGAGCAGATCGGCGGATTCCCACAGCTCGCTTTCTAACTTGCGAAGGTTAATCATGGTGCATGTCCTCCAGTATATCACACACAGTGCGACCACACATGATGCGGCACTAACTCTATTATACCTCTTGAAGTGCATTCAGGTCAATTGCTAAATCAGCTGTGCCTTGCTTTTTGCATGAAATTTGCAAGGTGCCTACCGTCTTAAATGCGGCGATTGCTTTGAAATCAGATGGAAAAAGTACACCAGAAAAAATACAATTCGCATGTCGTTTTTTGAGAAATTTTGTGCTATAATTTACATGGTCAAGTATGCCTAATAATTTTGCTTTGTGCAGAAAGCACATACTTGACCTAAGAACAATTTCGCAATTGCTATTTATATGATAATAGAGGTGTGTTATGGAGAAAATCACTGAATGGGTAGAGAGGCTTAATGCGAGTGTTCGCAATAAGCCAAACCAGTCTTTGCAGAATGAATTATTCCGCAGAATTGATGCTGCGCTGGGAGATGGCACGGCTTCAGTTAAGGAGTGTGTAGCAGCGTTTTGCCGTTTTGATGCTAAAATTGTTGGACTGTTTTACCAAGAACATTATTGGAATTATCAGGAAACATTGCGCGCTGACTGGGATCAAGCGATGATTCGTTGGGCGGAGAAAAATACGGGAAAGCTGTCAACACGCGCAACGATACGCATCGTTCCAATTATTCAAATGAAGCTTTCTAAAATCACATCAATTAACGAAGTGCTTTTAGAACTTCGCTGGCTGTCTAATAATGGGGATGACAGGTCGGCTTCTGAATTTATGAAGCTTCGCAAAAACAGCACGTTACCAGATTTACAGAAGCTCTTATCGCTTGATATGAATGAGTGGCCGAATGGAAAAGAACAAATTTTCAAAATGTACAGTATCATCTTTAGCGACTGCAAGGAGCAAAGCACACAAAAGCTGTATTCCGAGTTCCTTGCACGGAATGGAAATAATCAATCATTGAAAAAAGAACAGAATGCTGCCGATGAAACTGAAAAGACTGAGCAAAATGGCGAGGAAAATTTATTGCTGCCGCAGTCAGCAGTAGATTCGGAATCGGGAGCATTATTTTCCGAAAAAACAATGTGCAAGGACAGTGAATGCGAGAATAAGCAGGATGAAGTAGCTGCTACTGCGGCTGAAGAAAATAATGCACACCAAAGACAAGCTGGAAAACTGTCCGATGGTGTTGCATTGGCTGAAGCACTATTGGCATGGACTTCTGAGCAAAAGAAGAAAATGCAAAGTCAAGCAGAGCAGATTGCGGAACTAACATATGAGCTAAAAAAGAAGCAAACAGTGCTTGAAAATCAAGCTGCGCAGATTGCAGAGCTGAAAGAACGTACTGAAAAGCTGCTTGCGATAAAAATCAATCTTGAATCGGTCATTGAGACGGCTAAATCCGAAAACGAAAATCTAAAAACAGCGAAAGAAAAAGCGGAAAATACCATTGCACAGGTTCAACAGATGGCAGGAAACTCTGCAAAACAGGAGCTGGAAGGCTTTAAGGCAAAGCTGTCATCAGAAATGTCATATGCAATTAAGTGCTATCAGGACGGCTGTGCAGAGGATGAAAAGGCGGAGATTTATGGAGCTTTGCTTGAAGAAATGATTGATGTTCTCGCAAACAATGGTATTTCTGCGGAGGAATAATGAGTATGATTTCGTTTGGCATAGACTTTGGGACGACAAACACAGCGGTTGTTGGCTGTTTAACAACAGAAAACGGACTGACGACGACGGCTTATGGCGAAAACAATCAGCCTTTTCCTTCCTTGGTGGCGTTGCATCCGGAAAAAGATACGCTCTTTGGCAGTGAGGTGAAGAAACGGCGAAGTCAGTTGATTTCCGAGGGATACACGGTTCTCGCATCATTCAAAACAATTCTGGGTTCGTGAAACAGTATCGCTGTCGGAAAGAAAAAGTATAGTCCGCTCGATGTAACTGCGTTGTTCCTTGCCTATATCAAGGAGCGTGTAGAGAAAATGGCTGGCTGTGCCATGAATGAGGCAGTCATGGCAATTCCTGTTGACTTCTCATCCGAGCAGCGCGCTGATTTGCGTGAGGCGGCACATAGGGCAGGAATATGTATCAAGTCGTTTGTGAGCGAGCCAACGGCAGCGTATGTTAAATGTCGGGATGAATTGGCTGGGGCAAGCAATGTCGCTGTTTTCGACTGGGGCGGCGGCACACTGGACATCAGCTTGATTTCTATCGAAAACAGAGAAGTATCAGAACTTGCAGTTGCAGGGATGCGTCTTGGCGGCAATGATATTGACCAGATGCTCGCACGCCATATCCATGCGAAAATTATGCGGCAGGTATCGACAGCATGTCCTTTTGATGACTTATCCCCGAAAGAACGCGACGGCCTTCTTGACCGTGCAGAGGCAGCAAAAAAACGCTTGTCCTCCGATGAATCTGCGCCTGTGATGCTGATAAAATACGCGGGAAGACCCACTGTACGAGAAAATGTGACATTGGATGAATTTTCAAAGCTGATTGATGCAAAAGTCAACGAAGCAATTCAGCTGCTTTTTTCGGCAGCGGATAAAGCAGGGGTCGCGCTGGGGCAGATGGATGCCATCTTAATGGTGGGCGGAAGTTGTGAAATGCAGGCGATTTACCAACGTATCGAAGAGATAGGGGAAGAGTATCACCTTGCTGTTTGCCGCCCGGAGCGTGTACAATGGTCTGTGGCTGGCGGAGCAGCAATTTTGTGCGAGAAAGAGCCGGTCTATAAGCTTTGCAGCGCTTTTGGCGTTTTGCTTTCTGATGATTCCTTTTATCCGGTGTTTTTACCCGGACAGGAAGCACCCTGCAAATCGCATGAGTTAGGCGAACTGCGAACTTCGCAGCTAATAACTTCTTATGGTGTGGGGACAATAGTCGATTTCAAAGAAGAAACCGCTATTATTGGTGGAGCTGATGACTGGAAACCGGCGGATGAAGATGACCCACGAATCTTACACTGTCACAGCTTGGAAAAGGTGCTACAGCGTGCTTACTTCGTAAAGCCTAAGTATGATAAGAAAAATCGAGCAATCTATGAGAAATCGTATAGTCGTGACATTCGTGCATATTGTTTCCCTGAAATTTTGTATTGTCCAGCATGTACATATCTGTGGAAGGACAAGCAGCTTGCTGGCTTGCAGAAAGGAGAACTGCGCTGTCCAGAATGCAACCATAGATTAGTCCCTTCACGTTTTATTGTTGCATGCCGTCATGGTCATATCGACGACTTTCCGTATTCACGATGGGTTCACCGAGGTGCCGCGTGTGAAAAAAATCAGGGAGGGGAACCTGAACGATTAAAGCTGTTCAATATTAATGGGCGAACAAACTTGGGCAGTCTGATGGTATCCTGTGAACTGTGTGGAAAAACACGCAGTATGCAAGAAGCGTTCGTTCCAGGGGCATTAGCAGCCGTGTATAAATGCGCTGGCCGCCAACCGTGGTTGGAACACGACGCTGATTCGCCATGCACAGAGAATGCTGTTGCTCGAATGAGAACATCCGCTGGTGTCTATATGCCCGTTAATATTAGCGCGCTGAATATTCCACCGTGGAGTACACAGGTCAACAAAATTCTATTTCGACATCTCGATGCGATGGAAGGAAAGAGTGATGAAGCGCTGCAATCCTATATAGAACGAAAAATCCGCCCGTATCTTCCGAAAATCTCAAACAAACAGATTCTGGATGCTTACCGCGTGCTGTGCACAGAACAGAACAAGCCGCATCCTGCGTCGCTCAGAGAACTATATGAGGAAGAATACCGCGCACTTTGTGAAGAAACGGAAGATGAAAATGCGGATTTCAGTTCCAGATGAATTTCTCCTCCGAAAAAGTATCATATGCTGCTGGATAGTGTCACGGCAGTTGATTGCCTGACAGAAATTGTGACAATGGTTGGATTTACACGTTTGCAAGGCTGGGATGGAGACATGAATAGCCTTTGCTTAGCACCAATTTTTTCACGAAAGCAGCAACAATGGCTTCCGGCAATTGATATGCATGGTGAGGGAATTTTTATTCGGTTAAATGAAGAGAGAGTTTCCGATTGGGAAAAGCAAAACCAGCATATCTACCAGTTAATGATGGAGCGGATTCAAGAAAACAAAATCCACTGTGAAAATGCTTCGCCAAGGTATGTGCTGCTTCATACTTTTTCGCACTTATTGATTCGTTCGCTTGCAAAAATGTGCGGTTATCAATCGGCATCACTGAAAGAAAGAATTTATTCAACATATCCCAGCGGCGAGAATATGGCAGGGATTTTAAGGTAACACCGCACAAATGAGGTGGTCGGCTGGCGAATGGATTTTTCGTCAGATGCAAATGCAAATTTCGAAGGTTTACTGGCGGTAAATCGAGAAATTTGCATGCCGCAGATGGCGGAAAAGACATCGCCAGACGCGCCGCCGAATTGTGCGGTGGTGCCTTAATTTACACAGCTTCTTCTGATGTGGAGGGCAGCCTTGGCGGTCTTGTTGCGCAGGCTAAATCGGAGCATTTGGAGAAGATAATTGATGACTTGCTTGATGAGGCGGAATGGTGCTCTGGCGACCCGCTTTGCATGACATCAACGGGTATCAATGGACAGGGATTATATGGACTTAACTATGCCGCATGCCATCAATGCACATTATTGCCTGAGACTTCTTGTGCTATGCGCAATCTTCTGCTTGACAGGGCTGCGCTGATTGGGAGGACAGAAGATGGCACGGTTGGGTTCTTTATATTATAAGGCGAGCTTTTGTATTTCAAGCGAGGAAAGCATTCTCCACAAAATTCGACATTTCACCTTGCCGAATGTCTGTAAGTGTGGTAAAATACACACGACGTAACGAATTATGCCATTTTAGGCGATGCTATCAGCAAGGGGGGCACACCATGATTATTAAGTGCAAGATGTGCGGCGGGGACATTGACTTCATTCCGGGGGCGACGTACGGGACGTGCGAGTACTGCGGCAGCACGTCGACGATTCCGCAGGCGGAGGACGAGAACAAGCTGAACCGCTACAACCGCGCGAATCATTTCCGGCGGCAGTGCGAGTTCGACAAGGCGGTTGCGGCGTACGAGAAAATTCTGGAGCAGGACGACACGGATGCCGAGGCGCACTGGGGCGCGGTCATCAGCCGATTCGGCATTGAGTACGTTGAAGATCCGGCAACGCATCAGCGAATCCCAACGTGCCATCGCGTGCAGGTGGCGTCGATTCTGACGGACGAGGATTATCTCGCGGCGGTGGAGAACGCGCCGGATGAGGAG
>ERZ773143.2669-NODE-2669-length-12373-cov-2.802159_pt1 | contig 12373 bp, 10 predicted proteins | sample MGYA00580852_ERZ773143 | MGnify/ENA primary metagenome ERZ773143 (study PRJEB29015, sample SAMEA2737853) | human gut metagenome | biome: human gut; feature: human-associated habitat; material: faeces | place: China | collected 2012 ... | reverse complement strand
GATATCCATGCGCATATGCTGTCTGAGCAGTTTAAAGTCGAGGGAGCTTATAAGGGCTGCCAGCAGACACTGCTCCTGGCACTTCTCTGCGCAGGAACGGATGTAGTGGAAAGTATCATCGAGAAATAAGATCGTAACTGTTCAGTACTCTCGCAGTTACATAAGAATGTCAGAAAAAGGTACGGAATTGTTATATTCTGATCGAAACAGCGCAGGTTTGTCCTATGTGGACGGACCTGCGTTTCGTTTTTATGGAACAGGAAATCCAGGGATTTGTTCTGCAATACGGAATGAACTTTAGAGCCGCACTTTTGCCGTAGAAAAGCAAGGAAAAAGCAAGAAATAATCACCTTGACACCCTCTTATTGGTTAGCTACAATAGATGGTAACAGTTGGGATTGCGCAGATTTTTACCCGGAATTGTGTTGCAAGCTTGCTTGCATAAGCAATTCTGGGTGAAAATCTGCATAAGGGCGACGCCCGGAGCTTCTTGAAGGCCGCAGGCATTCAAGAAGAGAGCAATCCGCCACGTTGCAGGATGCTCAAGCAAGCTTGCTTGCATAAGCGCTTTTATCCGAAAAGCTGCATAAGCCCAATTGTAAAAATAATAAAGGCAGGACAGAAACATGAAAAAATTAAGAATGCTTTTTCCGACCGGCGCTGTGATCGGTATGCTGGCGGTGGGAACAGCGTTTCCTGCAATGGCGGCTGTTGTTGATATGGACACGGCCAAGTTTGTGCGCGGCACAACGATCAATGCGGTAGATGTGTCAAAGCAGACAGCGACACAGGCGAAAGGCTATCTTGAAGGCTACTTCAACGAGCATTACGAGATTAAAATACAGGACGCGGACGGAAATCTGGAGACCTTAAAGGGAACAGATGTTGGATATCATCTGGATGTCACCGGCAGCGTTGATGATATTTTAAAGGAGCAGAATGACGCAGGAAGAAAGACAGGACCGGGCTCTGACCAGAGTTATACCGTGACTGTGAAGGCGACGGTCGACGATGAGAAGCTTGCCGCAGCGCTTGCAAATCTGCACTGTGTAACGGCGGCAACACCGACCTCGAATGCGTATATCTCTGCTTATGAGGAAGGAAAACCGTTTACGATCGTTCCGGAAGTTCAGGGAAATGAGCTTGATATGGACAAGCTGAAAGCAGCTGTCAAGGATGCGCTTTTAAACCAGAAAAAGCAGATCAAACTGACAGATCATGACTGCTACAAAAAAGTCACGGTGAAGTCAGATGACGCAGCCCTGGTACAGCTCTGTGCGACCTTAAATGCGTATAAGGACATCAAGATCACTTATGATTTCGGTTCAAAGAAAGAGACTCTGGATGGTATGGAGCTGGCAAAATGGGTGACCGGGACAAATGGAAATGAGATTCAGGTGGACCGTGAGAAAGCCGCTGCATATGTGAAATCGTTAGCGGACAAGTATGACACTTACGGAAACCACAAATATAAGACGACATCCGGCCGCGATGTTGTCGTATATGGAAAATACGGCTGGAAGATCAATCAGGCTGCAGAGACGGATGCGCTGGTAGCGGCTGTGAAAGCATGCCAGACGACCGAGCGGGAACCGATCTACGAGAGCCGCGGTGCGACCCACGACGGATATGACTTCGGACAGACCTATATCGAGGTGGATCTTGCGACCCAGCATCTCTATTTCTATAAGGACGGAAAAGTGATCATCGACAGCCCGTTCGTATCCGGAAACGTGTCAAAGAATTATACGACGCCTCCGGGACTGTTTGAGCTGTATTATAAGCAGACAGACCGCGTATTAAAGGGAGAAGATTACGCGACTCCTGTAAAATACTGGATGCCGTTCAACGGTGGGATCGGACTTCATGACGCGGACTGGAGAAGCAAGTTCGGCGGTACGATCTACCAGACAAATGGTTCTCATGGCTGCATCAATCTGCCGCCGAAAGTAGCAGCGCAGGTCTATGAGAATGCGTATAAGGGAATTCCGATCATCTGCTGTAACTAGGGAAATTTGCAGAGTATGAGAGAGTGAGTGGGGTTTGAACTGAGAAAGCGGATCCTGCGCATCTGGAATTCGAAAAAATAATAGAAAACTGTTGGGATAAACAGCAGGAATGAAAACACCGGAAGGGAAAACAAAAATGGATAAACAGCAGGTTTTAAATCAGTTAAGAAACGCGAAGGAGATCTATGTGATCATGTCTCTGTGCACAAGAATGCCGTATGTGGTATGCGACAAGGAGACATTTGATGATGAAGTCCTGATCTACTTCACGGAGGAAGATGTTAAGCGCGAAGGTAAGCGCCTGGTTGAAGAAAAGATCCCGGTACAGATCGCAAAAGTGGATGCGAACCAGATGCTCCACTTCTACGGAAACCTTTACACGATGGGCGTGAACTGCCTGATGGTGGACCAGTACATGGATAGCGAATGCCGGATCCAGCTTCCGGAACTTGTAAGCCGTCCGGGCCAGAATAAGCCGGATACTCCGGAAGATGAGAAGAAGACATGGATCGAGAATCCGAGCCTTCATCTGACAGCCCTGTACTTCATGCAGGAGCTCCGCAGACAGAAATTTGAGACGATGCCGGAAGAATTAAAGGAAATGCAGGAGGAGATCCTTGCGGACTTCACCAAGGGAACCTACATTACCGCATTCCAGGAAGGCAGCGGCGTTCCGTTATTAAAACAGAAAAACGGCGATGCGTACCAGCCGATCTTTACAGATATCATCGAGTTCGGCAAATTCAATGCGAAAAACCAGTTTAAGGCGATCGCGGTTACAGCGAACAAGATCCCGAGCATCCTCGTAAAAGAGGCAAAGGGCGTTGTTGTAAACCCGTTCGGCGTAAACCTTCAGATGCCGATCACAAAGCGTACCGTGCCGAATCCGGAAGCGGCTGCACAGGCAGGCACACCGGAAGAGGTCCAGGCAACTCAGGTGGAAGTGAAGGCGGACAGCGAGAGAGCCGGAGCACAGGAAGAAGCCGAAGCTGAGAACAAGACTGAAAACTAAATAAAAGTAACGGTTCTGTTACGGGATCAGACTCCGGCGTGTTCGCGTCACTGGGAATAGTGCGCAGGATGCGGCGGAGTTTGTGATTGCGCGGGATGAGGAGGATGACAGCTGTGGAGAGCGACAGAAGGAAGATCGAAGAAGCATATTTAAAAGCGGTGGATATCGGTTATTCCTACCATCTGGCGAAAAAGATGGAGGAGTTTAAGAGCAATCCGGTCCTTGGTTACCGTACAGCGGGATCGAAAGCGGAATTTGATACCGGGGAATTCCTGAAGGCGGAGATGGAGCGAATCGGGCTCTCTGATATCCATAAAGATGAGCTCTGTCTGGATTCCTGGGAGTTTGAGAAGGCGGTCATGCGGTTTACGGACCGAGACGGAGAAAAACATGAAATCCAGCTCGGCGCTTATCAGACGGAGTTTGTGACGGATGGATGGAAGGAATATCCACTGGTCTACGCAGGCCGCGGAAAGGAAGCGGACTACGACGGCGTGGATGTGACGGGATGTCTTGTGATGGTGGACATCAACCAGAGAGATGAGTGGTGGATCAACTATCCGGTCTATCAGGCTCATTTAAAGGGTGCAGCGGCGGTGATCGCAGTTCAGGATAACGGTTATGCGGAGATCGACAGCGAGGCGCTCAATGCCCAGGATATCGCGGGCCCAAAGGATGCCCCGGCATTTTCCATGTCAAAGAAAGATGCGGAGATCCTGAAGACTGCGTTAAAAGAGACTCCGCGGATTACAGTGCAGTTTGATGCAAAGTCTGTCGTGAAGGAAGATATGCCTGCCTACAATGTATGGGGAACGATCCCGGGAAAGTCGGACGATATGATCCTGCTCAGCGGTCACTATGATTCCTATTTTGACGGATTCCAGGATGACAACTGTGCGATCGCGCTGATGTTCGGGATCGCAAGGACGCTGTTAAGGATCGGCTATCAGCCGGAAAAGACCATCGTATTCTGCTGTATGGCGGCGGAAGAGTGGGGAATTGAAAACTCCAAGTACGACTGGTCGACGGGGGCATGGCAGCAGGTCTTTAAGATCCGGCCGGAATGGCAGGGAAAGGTGATCGCGGACCTGAATTTTGAGCTTCCGGCCTATGCGCATAATCCGTGGGATGCGGTCCGGTCTACCTATGAATATGAGGATTTTCTGAAGGAATTTGTAAAAGAGTTTCCGGTGGACGCAAAAAAGGTCTACCCGGAAGGTCTCGGCGTCCAGTGCCCGATCGAGACCTGGTCGGATGATTTTTCCGTCGCGATCTCCGGAATTCCGTCGATGGTGAATGAATTCAGCAGCGCAGAGTTCATGGAGACACATTACCACTCCCAGTTTGATAATGACGAGTATTATAACGCGGATGTATTTCAGTTTCACCATGAACTCTACGGACTTCTCGTCATGGCGTTTGACCGGGTAAAAGTAGCTCCGGTGAATGTCGGACGGACGCTTCAGGCGCTCCAGGAGAGCGTCAGACCGGTTACTGGCCGGGAAGATGAAAAGGGCATCAGGATCCTGCTGGAGCGGACGGCAGAGGCGAAGAAGATCGCGGATGCGGTATATAAAAGAGTGAAAGAGATTAATGAGATCTCCCGGGACGATGAATGCAATTTGCGGAACAAATATGCTGCGCTTCAGAGGCAGCTCCTGTATTTGTTCCGCAAATGCCAGGACTATTTTGTCCGTCTCAACTGGCACGATGAGGTCCTGTTCCCCCACGAGGCCGCCCAGAGCAATCTGCGCCATATCGGCGATGCAGTGCGCAGTCTGGAAAATAAGGACGTCAGAGGAGCTCTTGACGCCTTGTACCTGGTGGACAACAATCAGTATGCGTTCCAGTTTGACGATGAAGTATATCACTATTTTACGGAATATGTCCTGAACCAGGAAAAAGACCGGCTGCAGTGGGGAGCCGGACGGATCGTCCATCATGTGGATCTCTCGAAGGAGGTCAAGAGCCTCAAAAAGAAGATCGCCGAGGGCGGACATGACGTGACGGAAGAGCTTTGTGCACTGAAAAAAATGGAGGAAGAGCAGCTTGCCTGCTTTGACGATGACATAAGATATATGACCCAGGCCGTGGATACCCTGACGGATGGGTTAAAAAAAGCGAAAGAGGTGTTGGATTTTTAGTTATGGACAGCCAGATATTGTACCGGGTACAGAGAGAAGATCTGCCCAGGCTCCAGAAGATGCTGGTAGAATGTTTTGCCAGGGACCCGCTCTATGAGACTCTGATCCCGGATGCCGAGACGAGAAAGCGGCTGATGCCGGAACTTTTTGAGTGTGATCTGAACGAGTTTTATGAGACATGTGAAATTTTTGCGGATAGCCCGGAGTTAAACGGACTCCTGGTTGTCTCCGATGAGGCGGAGGAATATGATCCGGTCCGCTTTTACCTTACAGAAGCGTGGGCGTCCTTAAAGACAGATGAGTATCTGATCAAGGAGGACAAGAGCTTAAAGACGCTCTGGAACTTTATCAAGGGCCGCGACTACTTAAACTCCCATTGGACGGCCCAGCTTCACCAGGAAAACCGCTTACATATCATCTACCTTGCGGTGAGTCCGAGTGTACAGCATCACGGGGTTGCGGAAAAACTGATGGATGATGCGATCCGGTATGCCGGAGAACACCGGATGATGATCTCGTTGGAGACGCACAATGAGAAGAATGTGGCGTTTTACGCGCATTTCGGATTTAAGGTGTTCGGGATCGTGGAGAAAGGCATGGGACTGAAGCAGTATTGCCTGGTGAGAGAAATTCAGTAACCTAAAGAGGACTTATCCGGCCATGGCGGCTCTGCGGTGCACCGGAAACGGTCAGGAAATTTCATAACAGATAAAAAACAAGGACCTCAGCGATTGGCAGCCGCTGAGGTCCTTATTTTTATGGTATATATTGAGGAATAAACTTGCCCTTATTGGCAAATTGGGCAACTATTTCATGATCGCATCACCCGATATACAGGTGATGCAGGATCAAAGATTTTGATTATCTCTGTACACGTCCGGATCCGTCGCCGCCAGCTAATTTCTTAACTTCGTCTACGGAAACCATGTTCATGTCGCCTTCGATGGAGTGCTTTAAGCAGGATGCAGCTACTGCGAACTCGATGATGCTCTGAGCATCCATGTCGCTTAAGCAAGCGTAGATCAGTCCGCCGCCGAAGCTGTCGCCGCCGCCTACACGGTCAACGATGTGCATAGCGTACTTCTTGCTGAAGTAGTAGTCCTTGCCATCGTATAACATAGCGGACCAGTTGTTGTCGTTAGCGGAGATGGACTCACGAAGCGTAATAGCAACCTTCTGGAAACCGAAACGGTCAGCAAGCTGTTTTGCAACGTCCTTGTAACCCTCGTGGTTTACAGCACCCTTTGTAACGTCTGTGTTGGAAGCCTTGATACCGAATACATCGGAAGCATCCTCTTCGTTTGCGATGCAGACATCAACATATTTGCAGAGCTCGCCCATAACCTCGCCTGCTTTTGCCTTTGTCCAGAGTTTGTTTCTGTAGTTTAAGTCGCAGGAAACAGTGATGCCGAGTTCTTTTGCTTTCTTACATGCCTCAAGGCAGATAGCAGCAACAGTGTCGTTTAATGCTGGTGTGATACCTGTGAAGTGGAACCAGTCAGCGCCCTCGAAGATCTTAGCCCAGTCGAAATCTTCCGGAGTTGCCTCGGAGATTGCGGAATGTGCACGGTCGTAGATAACCTTGGACGGTCTCTGGGAAGCACCCTTCTCAAGGAAGTAGATACCTACACGGTCGCCGCCGCGGGTGATAGTGGAAGTATCAACGCCGTATCTTCTTAACTCGTTTACAGCTGCCTGGCCGATCTCGTGCTTCGGAAGCTTTGTAACGAATGCTGCATCAAAACCGTAGTTTGCAAGGGAAACAGCTACGTTAGCCTCGCCGCCGCCGTATGTTGCGCCGAAGTTGTTAGCCTGAACGAAACGATAGTATCCCTCCGGAGCGAGACGGAGCATGATTTCACCAAATGTAATAACTCTCTTGGACATGAGGATTCTCCTTAAAATTAATATGATTTATAGTCATGGACCGCGCGGAGCAGGGAAAGCGGTTAGCAGAGTCCCTGGTTACGCGGTATAAATTACGATTTTTATAACGGAAGATGAAGCTTATTTCTGTACCAGATGTACTGCGAAGCCGCCGATCTCGTCTGCGAGATAGATTGCTGTCATCTTGTCGCCTTTGAACTTAGCGGACTCTTCGTTGAACTTGTAGCCCATCATCTCAAGGTAGTTCTTTGCTCTTACTACAGAGTTTGTAGCAACAGCGATGTGACCCTTTGCGCCAAGTCCTTTGGACTTCATAGCCTCAACAGCTTTTCCTGCGAATACAGAGCTGTTGCCAACTTTCTTTGTGAATCCGAACAGACCGTCAAATGCATCAGCAGTCTTTTCAGCTTCAGCTTCGCTGTCGCAGTTGATTCCGATGTGAGCAAGCTCAAAGCCGAGCATTGTCTGAACAGCTTCCTTTGTGAGGTCGCGGATCTTATCGAACTCACCGGCAGCTACGAGGTCTTTCTTAACCATCCAGCTTCCGCCGCATGCAAGGATCTTGTCGAATGCAAGGTAGGAGTTGATGTTCTTAGCGTTGATTCCGCCTGTCGGCATGAATTTCATCTGTGTGTACGGAGCAGCCATAGCTTTGATCATGTTGATTCCGCCAGCAGCCTCAGCCGGGAAGAATTTAACAACATCAAGACCAAGGGAGATAGCCATCTCAACGTCGCTCGGGTTGGAAGTACCCGGAGTTACCGGAATTCCTTTATTTACACAGTATTTAACAACTTCCGGATTTAAGCCCGGGCTTACGATGAATTTTGCGCCTGCGTTTACTGCACGGTCAACCTGCTCAGTTGTAAGAACAGTACCTGCGCCAACTAACATCTCCGGGAATTCTTTTGCCATAATACGGATGGACTCTTCTGCTGCAGCTGTACGGAATGTAACCTCAGCGCACGGAAGACCGCCCTCGCAAAGTGCCTTTGCAAGCGGTGCTGCGTCCTTTGCATCGTCCAGAACTACAACCGGAACGATACCAATTTTCTGGATCTTCTCTAAAACTTCGTTCATGATTCCTGTCTCCTTTTGTTTTTATAAATTTAGGAAATTCAGTTTTAGTCAATAATCAAGTCATATTGAGTTTTAATACCGAGTTTCATAATGCGGAACCATGTTTCGCATTGCGGTATCATCTAAATTAGATTATACTCACGCGATTCAAATTGTCAATAGCGAAAAAGCCTAATTTTACTGGATTTTCTGAGTAAAACTGCCGAAAAACAAATCGCTTCATTTTATAATGGAAGTGTGGTAAACTATAAAAAGTAAAAAAGGCAGCTGCCTGATGGGTTTGTGTATTTAACACGCCGGCAAAAACAGCTGCGAGAGATGATGAGCAGGTTAGAAAGGAAAAAATAATAATATATGGATATACAGTTTCATAAGCTGAGCGCTGAGAATTTTGAGAAGCTCAGCAAGTATTACGGAAGACGCCACGACAATACATGCGACAGCGTGATGCTCGACAACTTCCTCTGGGCGGACTATTATCATGTCCACTTCTGCGAGAGAGACGACAGAGCAGTTCTCTGGACGATGAAGATCATGGGCAAGATGTATGCGTCTCTTCCGGTATGCGCGATCGAGGATATGCCCCACTATTTCAATGAGATCGAACGGTATTTCAATGAAAATCTTCATTTGCCGCTGGAGATCTATCTTGCGGATCAGGAAGCTGTGGACTATTTAAATCTCCCGGCTGAGCGATATTCCGTGACGGAACTCCCGGACGCGAAGGACTATCTTTACAGCGCTGAGGCGTTAAAGACACTGTCAGGAAAGGCACTCCACAAGAAGAAAAATAACCTGAACGCCTTTAAGAAGGCATATGACGGACGGTATGAATACAGGACTCTCTGCTGTTCCGACGGCTGTGAAGTATGGAAATTCCTGGACAAATGGAGAGAAGGAAAAGGACAGGAAGTCGAGGGACATCTGGATTATGAAGTGGAAGGGATCCATGAGATCCTGAGAAACTGTTCGATGTTATCGGTCCGCATGGGCGGGATCTATGTGGATGACCAGTTAGAGGCGTTCTCGATCGGAAGCTATAACAGTAAGGAAAAGATGGCGATCATTCATATTGAAAAGGCAAATCCGGAGATGCGGGGTCTTTACCAGATGATCAACCAGCAGTTCCTGATCCATGAATTCCCGGACGCGGAGATCGTAAACCGTGAGGACGATATGGGTCTTCCGGGGCTCAGACAGGCAAAGATGTCCTATGCGCCGATGGGATTTGCGAGAAAGTATCGGATTAAGCAGCTCGATTATCAGGCAGGAAGCGCGGAGTAAACTATGATACGGTATTTGGAGACAGAAGAAAAGGGAAGATGCCTGGATCTCTGGAGAGAGGCATTCCCGGAAGATTCCACGGAATTTTGTGATTATTATTTTAAGGAAAAGATGAAGGACAACCGGGTCCTTGTACGGGAGGAAAACGGTGAGATCGTGTCTATGATCCACCGGAATCCGTACCGGATCTATATGCGGGGAAATGAGGCGGTCTGTGATTACATTGTCGGTGTCTCAACGCTGGTTTCTGAGCGCCACAAGGGATATATGAGAAGTCTCATGCTGGCGATGCTGCGGGATATGCAGGAAGAGCGCATGCCGTTTACCTTTCTGATGCCTGCAAGGGAATCCCTGTACCGCCCGTATGATTTCCGGTATATTTATGATCAGCCGCGCTGGGTCCTCAGATATGATCCCCATATCCACAGGGAGCCATGTGATCTGAAGACACTTGGGGCAGATCTTGCGGAATGGCAGACGGCGTGGTTAAAGAGACAATATGAGGTCTTTGCGATCCGTGATGAGGCATATTTACAGCGGATGGAGAAAGAACTTGCCAGCGAGAACGGAACCTGCACACTGCTCTACGATGATGACTGGTTTATCGGAATGCAGAGTGAGTGGGGCTTAAAGGAGCGAGAGATGCGTTATCTCTATACCGGAGAGCACTACCGGAGTGAGGCGGGGCAGAAACCGGCGATCATGGCGAGGATCGTCTGCATGCCGGAGTTTGTGACAAATATCCACCTCTCAGAAGACTGCCCTCAGGACGAGGTGACAGTGGAGATCGGGATCAACGACCTCTTCGTTCCTCAGAATCAGGGGGCGTGGCTATGGCATCTGACGAAGTATGGTTCCAGGATGACGCAGGAATCCAGGTTTATCGCGAAAGGCAAGATGGAGGTCCTGACGATCTCGGAACTCACGGAGTGGTTGTTCGGATACCGGACGCCGGCTCAGGTAAAGAAGATCCCATATGGGGAATTTATCGAGCCGTTCCATGGAGTGTTCCTGGACGAAGTCGTGTGATACCGGCCGGAGCTTTTGCAAAGCAGGACACAGCCGGATATGTGAAATTGTGAACGGTTGATTGAGAATACTTTTATAATAGGAAGGAGAAGATCTGTCATGACAGAGCGGGAAACATTAAAAAAGTGGCTGGATGAAAGCAGCAATATTGTATTTTTCGGTGGGGCCGGTGTGTCCACGGAGAGCCATATTCCGGATTTCAGGAGTACGGACGGACTGTACAACCAGCAGTATGATTATCCGCCGGAGACGATCCTCAGCCATTCCTTCTATATGAGAAAGCCGGAAGAATTTTACCGGTTCTACCGGAATAAGATGCTGTTCCCGAACGCGGAGCCGAACCGGGCGCACAAAGCGTTGGCAAAGCTCGAGAAGATGGGAAAGCTGAAGGCAGTCGTAACGCAGAATATCGACGGACTCCATCAGAAGGCGGGAAGCAAAGAAGTTCTGGAACTTCACGGTTCTGTCCTCAGAAATCACTGCACCCGCTGCGGAAAATTTTACGGTCTGGATGCGATCTTAAATTCCACAGGTGTGCCGAAATGTACCTGCGGAGGAACAATCAAGCCGGATGTTGTGCTCTATGAAGAGGGACTGGATTCGGAGACGATCGAAAAGTCTGTAAATTATATCGCAAATGCGGATGTTCTGATTATCGGAGGAACTTCCCTGACTGTATATCCGGCGGCAGGACTGATTGATTATTACAGAGGACATAAGCTGATCCTGATCAACAAGTCAGTGACGCCGATGGACAGCCGCGCCGACCTTGTGATCAGCGGACCGATCGGGGAAGTGCTCGGGGATGCAGTCGGAGTCTGAGTACGGAAATCGGGGATACAAAAAATAAAGGACCTGAAAACAGGGACTGCAGGTGTTTATGATGGAATAGAAAAAGCCGGAAACATACATAAGGGATTCATCCGATGAAAGGAAAAGATATGGTCCGGCAGGAGACGGGGAGAAGACAGAATGTATCAGGCAGCAGAAGATCGTTATGATTTGATGGAATATAAGCGCTGTGGAAGAAGCGGGTTAAAACTCCCGCGGATCGCGCTGGGACTGTGGCAGAATTTTGGACTGGAGAAGACGATCGCAGACCAGGAGGAGATTCTGTGTCATGCGTTTGACTGCGGGATCACACACTTTGACCTCGCGAATAACTACGGTCATCCGGCAAATGGACTTGCGGAGAAAAACTTTGGCCAGGCGTTGAAGGACTGCCTCGGTACATACCGCGATGAGCTTGTGATCTCCACAAAAGCCGGCTATGATATGTGGCCGGGCCCGTATGGCAACTGGGGGTCCAGAAAGTATCTGATGGCGAGTCTTGACCAGAGCCTGAAACGTATGGGACTCGATTATGTGGATATTTTTTACCACCACAGACCGGATCCGGAGACGCCTCTTGAGGAGACGATGGGTGCGCTCAGCGATATTGTCCGCAGCGGAAAAGCACTTTATGTCGGACTTTCCAACTATAAAGAGGAAGAGACGAGAAGAGCGGTGAAGATCCTAAAGGAGAACGGAACTCCGTGTCTGATCCACCAACCGCGCTACAACCTGTTGGAGCGCTGGGTGGAGGACGGACTGCTGTCTGCACTTGATGAGAACGGCGTCGGCTGTATCTGCTTTTCCCCGCTGGCGCAGGGTGCGCTGACGGATAAATATCTGAAGGGGATCCCGGCGGACTCCCGCGCTTCGCGTGCAGGAACGACCGTCGCACAGAGATACCTTTCGGATGAACAATTAGAAAAAATCAAACAATTAAATCAATTTGCTGCAGAGCGTGGTCAGACACTGGCGCAGATGGCGATCTCATGGATCTTACGCCGGCCGGAGGTGACGACGGTCCTGGTCGGAGCGAGCCGGGTTTCCCAGCTGGACAACAGTCTTGCGGCGTTAAAAAATACAGCTTTCTCCGAGGA
>ERZ773143.2667-NODE-2667-length-12378-cov-3.292218_pt1 | contig 12378 bp, 10 predicted proteins | sample MGYA00580852_ERZ773143 | MGnify/ENA primary metagenome ERZ773143 (study PRJEB29015, sample SAMEA2737853) | human gut metagenome | biome: human gut; feature: human-associated habitat; material: faeces | place: China | collected 2012 ... | reverse complement strand
AAAATGGCTGGAAACTGCCAACATCTTTTACAGAGCTTGAAGAACTTGCAGACAAAGCAAAAGAAGCAGGAGTTACGTTATGTATGGCACAGATTCAGTACCCAGGTTCAGCCTTTCAGTATATATGTAATATTGCGGATGCGGGATTCCTTGGTACCTTGTCTGGAAAGCAGTGGCAGAAAGATTACCTGTCAGGAAAGGCAAATGTAAGCGATACACCAGGCATGATGGAAAGTATGGAATATATCCAAAAGTGGAAAGACCTTGGGATGCTTGACTGCAGCAACAGTGATCCGGCAGATGATAGCAAAACAAGAGAAGATTTTATAAAGGGAAACTCACTGTTTCTATTGGGACCACAGAATGGCATTATGGACACAGAAGATACAATGGACAAATTTGGTCTGATGCCATACCTGTCTGAAGACGGAAGCAGGAATGTATTTATTTTAAATGTAAACCGTTATTATGGATTGAATAAAGAGCTGGAGAATCATCCTGAGAAACTTGAAGACGCATTAAAAGTCATGAAGGTATTGTCTACGGTAGAAGGAACCAGCGCCCTGTATCCGGACAGCACATTAAAAGCAGGACTACTTCCTTTCAAAGATGCAAAGGCAGATGACACCTTTTATGCAGATATTTCAGATATGATCAATGCAGGGAATACGACACCGTTTATTTATTCTGGATGGGAAAATACGATTGTAAATACCGGAACCAAAATGCTGGAATTCATGCAGGATAAGGCATCAATAAAGGATGTGTCAGATCAGCTGGATGAGGATCAGGACAGCGTGGTAAATAACCAGCCGGAAGTGATTACAACAGTCACAGAGGAAATCTCACAGGAAAGCTGTGCAAAGCTGGTGGGCAGATGTTTTGCCGAGGCGACCGGAAGTGACATTGCTCTTATATCTCTTGGAACATGGATCAGTGGAAATGGTACGAACCAGAACAATGATGGCGTGAGCGGAAAACTGTATGCAAAGAATATTACAGACTATGATATCTGTACCATTCTTCCGACTGGCTGGTCACGGACTATTAATACAATCAGGCTGACAGGAAAACAGATTCGGGCATTGTATGAAGAAGGTTACGATGCAGTTGGTACAGGTAAGAATTATCCATATATGCTGGTAAATCCTGAAGATATGAAACTGGAGGATGGAAAGACTTATCAGGTCGCAATTTCCGGAATCAGTGAAAAACTGGCGTCAGAAACGGAAGTGACAGACAGTGGTATTGTGGGTATGGATGCGGCAAAAGAGTTTTTGGGGCAATTTAAGACTTTAAGTGAAGCAGACGCTGAATGGAAATAAGCGGAGGGGAAGGATGCGGAAGGCAAAGAGTTACCGAAACTTAATATTGGGCTGCTGTATGGCTGGCGGAGCGATGCTTCTTGCATTCTTTTTCCTGTATCATACTTATATCCAGGATATTATCTATGAGGAACGATTAAACCAGATGGAAGAGATTACCCGTCAGATGTTTCAAAATCTGGAGGATGTGATTGATTCCCACTGGGACCGTGTGACGGAAGAATGTAATTATCTGAAAGATGCAAATATACAGACTACAGATGAGCTATGCAGACATATGAAAAAGAAATATGAATTATCAGCATATGCAGATCATAAGATCATGTTGATGGCAGTGGATTCAGAAGGCGGATATTATACAGAATCCGGAAACAGGGGACTTTTCCGGGATCTGGATTATTTTGAAGAAAGTCCTGAAAAGATCAGTTTTGTTTTTGATTCTATGACGGATAACCAGTCAAAGATGATATTTCTGAATCGTCTGCAGGAACCCATAGATCTTCAGAATGGAGAAAAGAAAACTTCAATTCTCTATTTTGGAATTGCTCAGGACATGGAACAGCTGAATCCTTATTTTAACTGCGAGGCATATAATGGAAACAACAGTGTGTATGTACTGGATGATAATGGATTTAAACTGTTCAACAGCAATCAGGTGGAACTGATCAAGGGGCATAATGTATTTTCTGTTTTGCAGAACATGAAGTATCTTCACAATTCTTCTTTTGACAAAACAAAGGCGGAACTGGAAGAAAAAGGATATAGTTATTCGAATGCGGTTCTGGATGGAATAGAATATTTTTACGGGTTAAAAAGAATGGAAAATGCCGAATGGACCCTTATCTTTCTGGTTCCGGCAGAATATGTTGCTACGAATACCTTAAAACTTGTCAATTTTGTTACGATAGTTATCGTTATCTTTACGGTTATCGCAGCTGTCTGCGTTATGCTGGGAATTTCTCTTATTATGCGTAGAAATCAACAGGAAGCGATTCGTGTGGAGCGGGAAAATAATGCGAGACTGGAAACAGTGAATACAGAACTGCGGCAGGCAAAAAAAGCGGCAGAGGAAGCTGCCAGAAAAGCCGCCGCAGCGGGAAAGACGAATAATTCGACCGCGAAAGGGAATACTGGCAGTACGACTACTACTTCGACGGGAAGTTCTTCGCTGCGCTGGCCGTGCCCTGCAAGCGGACGCATTACATCTGGATTCGGAAACCGTAAATCACCGACGGCGGGCGCATCCTCGAACCATAAGGGCATTGATATCAGCGCTTCGACCGGCAGCAGCATCGTGGCAGCCGCCGGAGGAACGGTTTCGATTGCAACCTACAGTTATTCGGCTGGAAATTATGTTGTGGTCAACCATGGAAATGGACTTTCAACCGTGTATATGCATTGTTCCCAGCTTCTGGTATCGGCAGGGGATACGGTAAAAGCCGGACAGACGATCGCGAAGGTAGGTTCGACCGGATATTCGACAGGTTCTCATCTGCATTTTGCAGTCCGCAAGAACGGAAGTTATGTAAACCCTTCGAGCTATGTAAGTCCGTAGTGTGGAAAGTATCAGGTGGCTGCAAAAGATGAAATCCGGGTAACTGTTCAGTAGGTCTGCGCATTTACTGCGCTGACCGTACGAAAACATGGGCCAGCAGGCAAAAATCCCATTGCCGTAGGCAATTTTTAATGGATTTTTGCGCGTGACTGTGAAGGTACTGAACAGTTACAAAAGAGGATAGATATGTTTGGTATCGGTCTTGCATGGGCAGTGGGATATGGGCATGGATGACAGGATGCCAGAGTGAAAACCGTTCATTGACAGGAACGATGGATTGGGAGGAAAATGCATGAAATACGATTTTGACAAAGTGGTGGACCGGCATGGTACCAACTGTTTAAAATATGATTTTGCCATCGAGCGAGGAAAACCAGCGGATATTTTACCGCTTTGGGTGGCTGATATGGATTTTCAGACGGCTCCGGCGATTTTAGAGCGGCTGGAAGAGACAGTAAAACATGGTATTTTCGGCTACAGTGATGGAAAAGAGGGCTATTTTGCGGCAGTCCAGAACTGGTACCGGGAGCGCTTTGGCTGGGAGACGAAACCGGAGTGGCTGGTGAAGACACCGGGCGTTGTATTCGCGCTGGCGGCGGCTGTCCGGGCGTATACAAAGGAAGGTGACGGCGTACTGCTTCAGCAGCCGGTGTACTATCCGTTTTCGGAAGTAATTACGGACAATGGGCGTAAGATTGTCAACAGCCCGCTGAAAATCACGGATGGCTATTACACGATGGATTTTGACGACCTGGAAACGAAGATCGTGGAAAATAAGGTCAAATTGTTCCTGCTTTGCAGTCCGCACAACCCGGTCGGACGTGTCTGGAGCGAGGAAGAACTGCGCCGGGTTGGCGAGATTTGCCTGCGTCACGGTGTGCTCGTGGTCAGCGATGAGATCCACAGTGATTTTACCCGCGAGGGACATCCACACACAGTATTTGCGAAGCTGGGTGCAGAGTTTGAGCAGAACTGCCTGATCTGCACGGCACCATCCAAGACGTTCAATCTGGCGGGACTGCAGATTTCCAATATCTTTGTGCCGAACCCAGAGCTTCGGAAGAAACTCTTAAAGGAGATCGCGGCGGCAGGCTACAGCCAGGTCGGTCTGATGGGACTGGTAGCATGCCAGGCGGCGTATGAAGAGGGAGCGGAGTGGCTTGCACAGCTAAAAGCGTATCTGGAGGAGAACCGGAAGTTTGTGAAGGCGTATCTGAAAGAGCATCTGCCGGAAATCCGTCTGATCGAGCCGGAGGGAACCTACCTTCTGTGGCTGGATTTTAAGGCGCTTCATTTGAATGAAAAAGAACTGGAACATCTGATCGTGGACAAGGCACATCTGTGGCTGGACAGCGGCGCGATGTTCGGACCGGACGGCGAGGGCTTCGAGCGGATCAATATCGCATGCCCGCGGGCGACGGTGGAGAAAGCGCTGAAGCAGCTGGAAGCGGCGATCCGCGGATAAAATTGATTGGGTCACGAATCAGAACCCGTATAAATAAAACCTGCCGCAGGCAGACTGTATCCCCCCATATAAACAGTCTGTCTGCGGCAGGTTTTTTGACTTCATAGGAACATTATTTTATGAGAACCGGAACACCGCAGTTCCATACGCCGGAAGCGGGTACGCGAAGGAGTATGGCTGTCCGTCACATTCGCTCTTGATGGAGCGGTAATGGCTGATCTTATCGCCGCGCTTGTAGTAGCCGTGTTCCTGGTCAAGCAGCAGCGTGTAGGTGCCGCGTTTCGGAACACCGATGCGGTAATCGTCGCGGTCTACCGGGGTGAAGTTGCAGATGAAGAGAAGATTCTTTTTCTGTGTTTCATCGCGGCGGATAAAGCTGAAAATACTGCGGTCTCCGTCGTTGGCGTTGATCCACTGGAAGCCGTCATACTCCTCGTCCAGGCGGTAGAGCGCCGGATATTTGTGGTAGAGCGTCAAAAGCCCTTTCACATAATTCTGGAGGTCGGCATGGAACGGCTCTTTCGTAAGGTACCAGTCGAGGGAGACTTTTTCATCCCATTCATGGAACTGACCGAAATCCTGTCCCATGAAGAGAAGTTTCTTGCCCGGATGTCCGAGCATGAAAGTGTAGCCGACTTTCAGGTTGGCAAATTTATCCTCGTATTCGCCCGGCATTTTGTTGATCATCGAGCATTTGAGGTGGACGACCTCGTCGTGCGAGAGCACCAGAATGAAGTTTTCGCTGGTGCAGTAGGTGATGCCGAAGGTCATTTTGTTGTGGTTAAATTTACGGAAATACGGGTCGAGCTTCATGTATTCGAGGAAGTCATGCATCCAGCCCATATTCCATTTGAAGGTAAATCCAAGACCGTCCTCCTCCGGGCTCTTGGTAACGTTCGGCCAGGCGGTGGATTCCTCGGCAATGATGATGGCGCCGTCCTTCCGGCCGCGGATCACGCTGTTTAAATGTTTGAAAAACTCAATGGCTTCGAGGTTTTTGTTGTCGCCATATTTATTTGGTACCCACTGTCCGTCCTGGCGCCCATAGTCTAAGTAAAGCATGGAAGCGACGGCGTCCACGCGCAGACCATCGATGTGGTATTCATCGAGCCAGTAGAGCGCGTTGGCGATCAGAAAATTGGATACCTCGTTTTTGGCATAATCGAAGACCTTGGTACCCCAGTCCGGGTGCTCGCCTTTGCGCGGGTCGGCGTACTCATAGAGCGCCTGTCCGTCGAAATCGGCAAGTCCGTGTGCATCCTTCGGAAAATGCGCCGGAACCCAGTCTAGGATGACACCGATGCCTTTTTTATGTAAGTAATTGACGAAATACATAAATTCCGCCGGGGTTCCGTAGCGGGAGGTCGGGGCAAAATAGCCGGTTACCTGATAGCCCCAGGAGCCGTCATACGGATGTTCGGCGATTCCCATGAGCTCTACATGGGTGTAGCCCATTTCCAGGACATAGTCAGCCAGCTCATGTGCGGCTTCCATGTAAGTGTAGTAACCGTCCTTTTCCGGGCGATTTTTCTTTTTCCAGGATCCTAAGTGAACTTCGTAGATAGAGATTGGCGCCTTGACCGGATCGGTGCCCGCGCGCGATTCCATCCATTTGGAATCGTTCCATTTGAAGCCGCGGATATCGGCGGTCACGGAAGCGGTTCCCGGACGGTATTCTGCCGAAAATGCATATGGATCTGCCTTAAATAAAATCGTTCCCGTGTGCGTGGTGATGGCGAATTTGTAGAGCTGTCCCACGCCAAGTCCCGGTACGAAGAGCTCGTAAATGCCGCTGTCTGCGACCGGCTTCATCGGGGTTGCATCCGGATTCCAGGCGTTGAAGTCGCCGACCAGGCTGACGGCGGCTGCGTGCGGCGCCCAGACCGCGAAATAGTAGCCGTCCTGTCCGCGATATGTATAAGGGTGTGCGCCCAGCTTGTGGTAGAGCTGGTAGTGGCGGCCTTCTCCGAAGAGATACCGGTCAAGCTCGCCGATCACGCCAAGTCCCTCTGTCTTTGGTTTTTTCGATGTGGTTCGTTTAGTAGTGGAAGCTGCTTTTTTCATAAGGTTACCCCTCCGTGATTCCGAGAATAACAGCGCTGTTACCCTCTAATTCTATCTGAATTTTGTTTGTATTCTTATCGATCAAAAACGATTTTCCGGTAATCAGATCCGTAGCTTGTTCCGCTGTCGTGTGGAATGGAAGTGGAACTTGTAAATAAGCGGCGTTGTCATCGTTGTTGGCAGCGGTAAGGATCGCCTGGTGGTCACCGTGTCTGGCAAATGCGTACTGCCGGTTTGTCAGCAGAAGTTCCTGATAACGCCCACCGTGAAGCGCCGGTTCGGCGGCATGGATGGCGGCGAGTTTCTGGATCAGAAGTGTAAGCGGTGTCACGGTGCCTGCGTTGGTATCTGTGTTTGAGTCTGTGGTGCTTGAAGTGGTCTGGCAGCAGGTGTTTGCGCCTGCGTGTATGTTTGTGCCTGTGGCGCTCGAAAAGCTCTGGCAGTTGCCATCTGTGCGGATGCCTGTGTTTTGTCCGTCGCTGGTCTGCATTTCTTCTGCAAGCGGTCTCGGCGGCAGGATTCTCGGACGGAGTTCCGTATCAGAGTTGTGTCCGCGGCGTCCCTGAATGCCCCATTCACTTCCATAATAGATGGACGGAATGCCCGGAAGAGTGAACAGCAGCGTATAAAGCGGCGCAAGATGTGCCGGATTTAACAGTTTGCTTGCGATCCGGTCTTCGACGTGGTTGTCCACAAAGGTGTAGAGATCCCGCCCCACCGCTTCGAGGCGGCGGACATTGTGTGCCAGTTCGAAATAATTGTGGTCGTTGTGCGCGGAATAGATACTTTTGTGCATCTCGTAGTTGGTGACGGAATGAAGCATCTGCGGATTGACCCAGCGGGCGTATTCGCCGTGGATGACTTCGCCCATCAGCCAGAATTCCGGCTTGATTTCATTTGCCAGCCGGCGCAGTTCCTGCATAAATTCAAAGGAAAGATCGCCCGCGCAGTCGAGGCGGATACCGTCGATCTCAAATTCCTGCACCCAGAAACGGACAGTGTCAAGCAGATAGTTCCGCACTTCCGGGTTTTTGTGGTTTAAGCAGGGAAGCTCCCAGATGCCGTGCCAGGATTCATAGCCGAAGGAATCGCCCGGCGGGCTGCCCCAGCCGAAATTGACGTTCCTGTACCATCTGGTGTAAGGGGACTGGTCACGGTGCGCCTGCAGGTCGCGGAAGGCGAAAAATTCGCGACCGGTGTGGTTGAACACGCCGTCCACGACGACGCGGATGCCATGCTCATGGCAGCAGTCCACGAAAGATCGGAACGAAACGTTGGTTCCCAGCCGCCGGTCGATGAGCCGGAAATCGCGGGTATCATAGCCGTGCGTGGATGATTCAAACAGCGGTCCGATGTAAATCGCGGAAATATGCAGGCTCTCTAAATAGGGAATCCACTGCATCAGTTCGTCCATGCGGGAATCGGAGGAAACGTCCCTGGTGCCATCCGCTGTCCCATCGGAGACAGGATAGGGATTGGCAAACGGTGCTCCGGTCATTCCCAGAGGATACATATGGTAAAAGATAGCTTTGTCGTACCAGGCTGTCATGAGAAAGGTCCTCCTTGTGTCGGTTAAATGGTATTTTCCTGTTGTTTAATATGTCGTAAAAGGAACTGATACCGGAGGTGTGCGGCTTTCAGTTCGTAGATATAGCAGTCAATCAGAGTCGGATCGACGACCTCTTCAAAATGGTTGAAAACGGTGTTGATCGTGCTCATGGTCTGTCGCAGTTCTGTCAGCAGCTCCGGGTCAGGGTGGGCGGAAAAAATGTCCGTGCTGGTGCTCCCGGAGCAGTGGGTGCGGTTGTGCTTCATGGTTTGATGCTCTCTTTCTGAATCCTATAAATTGGTACAACGATCAGTATATTCAGAAAATGGAAAGATATGCATCCTGGTTCAGGCGTTCATGGAAAGCACGGATTCCAGCAGATGTCCGAGCTGCATCAATTTCCGGGTGCTGTCTTCGATCGAGAGGTAATAATAATTGCAGGTTCCCTCCCGGTGGACATCGATCAGCCCGGCTGTCTTTAAGATCTTCAAATGGTGGGAAACTGCCGGGCGCGACAGGCTGGTCCGTTCGGTGATCTCCCGGACATTTAAGCCGTGCGGACGGGGCTGATTGGGCAGGCTGATTGGACGGTCATCGTTTTTATCCGGCTGATTTGTGTTCATAGGGTTGTTTTTTTTGCGTCCCGTGAGGGCTTCGTCCGTCAGTGCTTCGATGATCGTCAGCCGTATTTCATCACCCAGTGCGATAAAAAGAGGCATACAGGTATGAAAATGCTGTTTAAGTTCTGTTCCTTTTTTCATCGCGGCTCCTCCTTCTATAATGGTTTAAAAATTTAAACTAATAGTATTTTACCATTTTTTGTTTCGTCAGTCAATGGAAAGGAAAATGCTGGAATGGGTATTTATAGATAAAAAATAAAGAGATATTTTGGCAATTATTTTCAAATAACGAAATTGTCTAGCTAAAATAATGGGTTCAGATGCACAAAGTTTTTGAGATGTTTTTGGCGCATATTTCGGGTGTTTTGGGATTGACTTTTGATCAAAAACTGTTCATAATGGAGGAACATTCATGGATGGGTTCTTCCATCTGTCACGGGAATCCGGATTTCCCGTTGATCTATTATTAAGATTCTAAAAGTTAAGTTCAGAGAAATGTTCGATGATTTTTCAGAAGTGGTTCAAGTGCATACAGGAAAGGAATGGAAAATGGTGGCGGTGAAAACTGGCGCAGGACTGGCAGCTATCGTTTGCGGCAGGAGTTTTGAAAAGAGGACATACTGTGCAGAAATTGTTCGTTTCATGTATGCGAAAGAGAAGGAGGGGATGGATTGACCTTTTTGCTGCTGTTGTTTACTGGCGGCTGTGCGTTTTGGGATTTGAAAAAACGCCGTATTCCCAATGGGATGCTTCTGCTTGGCGGCCTGTTGTTTCTTTTGATTCGGTTTGGTCTGGGGATGAAGATGGGATATACGGCCGGATGGGACGGGCGGCTGCCGGGATATGGGGCGGCGCTTATGATGGGGATTGGCGAGACTTGTGGATATTTGATTCGTAGCGGGAGTTTATTGATTGTCCTGTTCCCTCTGTATCTGTTCCGCATGATAGGTGCGGGGGACATCAAAATGGCAGCAGTCCTGTTTGGTGCCGCCGGGCTGCGGCAGGGCGGGCGGATTTTCCTGTGCGGGCTGGCAGCTGCCGGAATATGGTCGCTCGTATTACTTATCCGGCGTGGGATTGCCAGGCAGCGGCTTACATATCTTGTGTTTTATTTGTACCGGTCTGCGCTTGGGGGAAGCGTCGAGCCGTACTATCTGGAAGCGCGGGATGGAAAAGAGGCATCTTTTTGTCTGGCACCGTGCCTGTTTTTGGGAGTGATTGGGGCGGAGCTGATTCGGTATCTGTAGGGGAAATGGCTTGTGATTAGGGAGGTGGCGGTGCGATGAAGCATATTCTGGCTGTGTATGACGTGGATCCAGTCTATGCGGCGCGGTTTGCAGAGGTAGTTAACCAGAAGGAAAAAATACCGTTTGAGGTGGTGGCGTTCAGCTCGATCGAGCGGCTGCGGGCATTTGCGGCAGAACATCCGGTAAAGCTTCTGTTGTTGGGCGAGCATGTTCCGGCGGAAGAAAAGGAGTCTATCCGGGCGGAAAAGGTCATTCTTTTATCGGATAATGGGGGAAAGCCGGTTAGTCCGTCAGTTCCCTGTGTCTACAAATACCAGTCCAGCGATGCGATTGTGCGCGACGTGATGACCTGGTATGGGGAAAGCCCGGGGGAGCTGCCGGAGGTGTCCGGGCGGGGGCTGGCGAAGGTCTTGGGAGTGTATTCGCCGGTTGGACGGTGTTTAAAGACCTCGTTTGCCCTGACAATAGGAAAACTTCTGGCACAGGAGGAGCGGGTGCTGTATCTGAACCTGGAGGAATTTTCCGGTCTGTCGGTTTTGATGAAAGAAGAATACAAGAGTGATTTGTCGGATCTGTTGTATTTTTACAACGGTGGAAGCTATAATTCGCTTCGTTTAAGCAGCGTTGTCCACACGATGGGGGAGTTGGACTATATTCCTCCGGTGCGCTATCCGGAGGATCTGGATCAGGCAGGAGAGGAGGCGATCGCGGGGCTTATACGGGCAATTGCCGGGGAGAGTGCGTATGATACGCTGGTAGTGGATATAGGAAGCGGGCGCAGGACGGCGCTTTCGGTAATGAAGCTGTGCCGGGTAATCTATATGCCGATCCGGGAAGATCCGGTGTCTTTGGCAAAGCTTAAGGAGCTGGAGCAGTATTTTTCACAGACAGGAAATGGCATGCTAAGGGAACGTATTAAACGCCTGAAGCTTCCGTATCACGGCAGTTTTGGACGGGGCGATTATATTGACCAGCTCTTATGGGGAGAACTGGGTGATTATGTACGACAGCTGCTGCGGGGAAGCAGTGTGGGCGGATAATGTTCATTGTGGGTTAAATTAGAAGGGGCAAAGTCTTTTGACAGGGATAAATGGAGCGGGATTTTGCCAGTCATTCTAAAGAGTAAACGGTTGTGAGAGAAACAACTGGCAGGGGGAAGTATGCAGGAGCAGAAAATGGTTTTGAGGCAGCGTCTGATGGAGCAGATGGAGAGCCGTATGCAGGTGGAGGATGAGGAACTGCGCGACCTGATCGACATGGCGATTCTGGAAGCAGCAGAAGGGGCGTATCTGCCGTTAAAAGAGCGGCTTTGTTTGAGAAAAGAGCTGTTTGATTCATTCAGACGGCTGGATATTTTGCAGGAGCTGGTCGATGATCCGACGATCACGGAGATCATGGTAAATGGCGCGGAGCACATTTTTGTCGAGCGGCAGGGGCGTGTGGAAGAATTAGAAAAGCACTTTGATTCGGTAGGGCAGCTAGAGGATCTGATTCAGCAGATTGTAAGCCGTGTCAACCGGACGGTCAATCTGGCATCCCCGATTGCGGATGCGAGACTGGAAGATGGTTCGCGTGTTCACGTGGTGCTGGCACCGGTAGCGTTAAATGGTCCGATTTTAACGATCCGGAAGTTCCCGGAACCGATCACGATGGAACGCCTGATTGAGTTAAAAAGTATCAGCCGGGAGGCAGCGGCATTTTTGCAGAAAGCGGTCGAGCGGGGACTCAATATTTTTATCAGCGGCGGAACCGGATCGGGAAAAACGACGATCTTAAACGCCATGTCCGGCTATATTCCACAGGAGGAACGCATCATCACGATCGAGGATTCGGCAGAGCTTCAAATCCGCCATGTAAAGAATCTTGTCAGCCTGGAAACAAGGGTGGAGAACCGGGATGGTTCGCAGGAGATTTCCATGCGCGATCTGATCCGGGCGAGTCTCCGAATGCGTCCGGACCGCATCATCGTTGGGGAGGTCCGGGGCGGCGAGGCGCTGGAAATGCTGCAGGCGATGAATACGGGGCACGATGGCTCGCTCTCAACTGGACATGCAAACAGCGCAAAAGACATGCTCTCAAGACTGGAGACAATGGTTCTGATGGCGGCAGAGTTGCCGCTTGCGGCGGTCCGGAGCCAGATCGGTTCAGCGCTCGATCTGATGGTCCATGTCGGGCGGATGCGGGACCGGAGCCGGAAGGTACTGGAGATCACGGAGGTGATAGGCTATGAAAATGGGGAAATCCGCCTTTCTCCCATCTATCAGTTTCAGGAAAGCGGGGAGGCTGATTCCGGACAGGTGGAAGGAGCACTTATCCAGGTTGGCAGATTTGAAGGGCGGCGCAGATTCGCGGGAGGAAGTGCTTTCTGATTACCGGGTTTACCACCTGACGGGGCAGGAGTGGATACGTTACCTTCTGGAGGGAACAGCGGTGTGCGCCGTGACGGCGTATGTATTCTACCGTTCATTTCTGGCGTTCGTTCTGATGCTTCCGGCGGGGATGCTGCGGCCGTTTTTTAAGAGGCGGGAGCTCTGCCGCCGGAGAAAAGAGGAA
>ERZ773143.2663-NODE-2663-length-12399-cov-3.649222_pt1 | contig 12399 bp, 9 predicted proteins | sample MGYA00580852_ERZ773143 | MGnify/ENA primary metagenome ERZ773143 (study PRJEB29015, sample SAMEA2737853) | human gut metagenome | biome: human gut; feature: human-associated habitat; material: faeces | place: China | collected 2012 ... | reverse complement strand
TAGATTTCGCGCTCATCCACAAAAAAATCCTTTTTATGAAAGACAAGCTGCTCCTGCTCCTCCTCCTTGAAAAACTCCGCTAAGGAGCTGCCCAACGCCTCTACAATATCGTTCAGGGTTGCGATGGAGGGCGAGGTCAGCTCTCGCTCCAGCTGAGAAAGAAAGCCCTTTGTCAGCTCGCTGCGGCTGGCAAGCTCCTCCAGCGTCAGCCCCTTCTGTATGCGTAATTGCTTAATTTTCCTGCCAATTTCCACAGCAGTCATCTTCCTTTCCTGTTTTAGTATTGCTAAACTTTCAGAATATTTTTACTAAACCCAGACTATTATATCGAAAATAGGAAAAAAATCAAGAGAAAATAAACAAAAAGTTTAATATTTTAAACTTTTATAGAAAACAGCGAGAACGGAAAGAGGGGTTCGGGGAATTCTTCCCCGAATTAACTCCGCAGGCGGAATTTAGTTCCGCCGAGGAAAACGATGGGTTTCCAGGCTCCGCCGCCGGAACCCATTCGTTTATTCCTCTGTCCCCCAAGTCAAAAACCTGTTTTTGACTTAGCCGCAGGCAAAAAAATACCCCTGAACGGTACTTCAGGGGGGGAAGGTAAGTAAATTGTATATATGGAAGCTATTACTTTTAACGTCTACAAGTATAACTAAAATATATTTTAGTGTCAACCAAATAAACGCACAAATTTTCATCATTAAACAAGCTATTTTTTATTGTCTGTCAACAATAAGACTGGCAAATCTTTCATTTTCCATAAAAAAGTGAAAAACCGTTCATTTTTTGACAAAAAGCATCCGCTTCAATTCCTGATAGACTCTGCCAATCGGCAGACCCACCACATTATAGTAATCTCCTACGATGCGCTTCACATAAATCGCGAAATCGCCCTGTATGCCATACGCACCCGCCTTATCCATCGGGTCGCCGCTTGCAATATAGGCATCCGCCTCCGCATCGGAAATCGGATAGAGGAATACGTCTGTTTTTTCCTGAAAGGTGACGCTTTGGGGATGCGCACCCGTGCGGATAAGCGTGACACCCGTATAGACCTGATGGCAGTCATCGGCAATGCTTCTGAGCATCTGCTTTGCATCCGCCGCGTCCTTCGGCTTGCCCATGATTTTCTCGCCCTTAGCAACCACCGTATCCGCCCCGATGATAATGCAATCCCCTGTCTGCGCTGCTGCGATTTCCTCTGCCTTCTGTCGGGATAATTCCATAACAACCGCCGCAGGGCTTTTCTGCGTGATGCGTTCCTCGCCTTTGGCAGGCTGTACCGTAAAGGGCAGCCCGATTTTTTCCAGTAATTCCTTCCTGCGCGGTGAGGCCGAAGCCAATATCAGTTCCATAATATCCTCCTTTTTGCATTGTATCGTAAAGGAGAGAAACGGCTTAAGCCAAGGGATAACAAATCAATTCCTCTCCGTCCAGATTTTCCTTGTGCAGTTCCACTGCCGTAATGCTGTGATTGTCATAGGTCTTATAATAGTAAATCCCCTTCTCCAGATTGCAGCAGGAGCTGTATATGGTAATCTCATATTTTCCCTCGCCCAGATAGCAGCATCCTCTCTGCTGCTCCACTGCGCCGAGAATGTGGAAAAACTGGCTGACACTCTCTTTTTCGCCCTCTGCGGAACGAGAGTTTAATTTCACAAAGGCAGCCCGCACAAACCGAGAGGCAGAGCTAAGGTCGCCCGGCAGTCCAAACCCACCCATGCCACGGCTGAAAGGGGAAAGCAACTCCTGTCCGCTGAAGCGATCCTGCGCCGGCTCTGCGGTAACATTCAGATATTGCCTGATATTTTCTCTGTGAAAGGGAAAGGGCGGATTATTCGCCAAAACGCCAATCGGGTTATCATAAAGATGCAGTCCGTCTGCCATTTGTTCTATCACAAGGCATTGCGCCGCATCCGCAAGCATCCAGTGCATCGGGCTGGGCTGTAAGGCCTCGCTGAACGGCTCATCTGTCACTGCAATCCGCTCCAAAAGCTCCCTTGCCTCTGCTACGGTTTCGCATTGCCCCAAAATCCAAGGCAGCAGCGCCCACGAGGGAATGTTGTCCTTCCCCTCCTGCCGCTTCTGATAGACTGCATTGCCCGCGAACAGCAGGCCTGCCATGGCAAGCCCCTTTTCGTTGACCACATCATAATATAACGGCGTTCCCTCGGCAACGTGCGCCATGCCAATCATGGCATACTTTGTCCGAAATTCCGCCCCTTCGGGAAGGCAGAACAAAAAGCGTCTGGGGGTAATTGTCACGCTCTCCCCATAGGAACACTCAAAATCCAGATTTCTGCCGAAATAATGGTCTTTGGTATGATAGCTCACTGCGGTACACATCCGCACTCCCTCCTTTTCTCTTTTGTTTCTCTATTTTTCGTAAAAAAGCCTATTTTATGCCTTCTCTTTAAATATGCCTTCTTCTTAAATCTGATATGCAATTTCAAAGGACACCACACCCGTTGCCGCAGGGGCAATGATGCCGGGGGAGAGATAGAAAACAATGCCGCTATCTGTCAGGTAGAACTGCACCTGATTCAGACTTCTTGCCAATCTGCTTTCCGCATCGCTGTAGAACGCATCCTCGTCCGCTTCAATCAGCGCTGTAAAGGATGCCTTCCAGAGTGCCTGCAAATCCGCCTGACTATCGGAAACCAGTTCACTCAGGGCGCACTCCCTGCCACTGCTCATGGCATAGGTATGAGAGGTATACTGCGCCTGCTCTGTGCCGCCTGCGTAGGAGGAAACCGTTCCCAAGAAGGAAGCATAGCCGTTTGTGCTGCGTGTCACGTTATACGCACCCACGCAGTAATAGGGCTGGAAGCCGTTGGGATCATTGGCGTATGCCTGCAACGCCTGCGCCTTATAGGTCTGCAAAAAGGCTTTGCCTTCGTTGAAGGTAGCCTGTGCCATGGCAGTATTGACTGCCGCCTGCCCCGCAACCTCGTCACATTTCAGCTCCACATGCAACACCTCTGTGCCGTCCGCCGCAAGGACAGAGGACGTATAGCCGCCAACCTGCGGTGCTTGCTGCTCACTGCCCGTAGGCTTTTTGGAGGTGCCGTCCGAATGGATATCAATGACATATTTCACGCCATCCCACGCAACGGATGCGCCAAGGCTTTCCGCAACGGCGCGCAGAGGCACCAGTGTGCGGTCATTGATAATCTGCGCAGGGACAGACATGGTATAAACCAATTCGCCGTTTTTATACAGACCTGCTTCGCCAATCTGCAGCATAATGATATCCTCATTGTGCATTGCCATAACCGTCTGGTCTGCTTCATCCCAGATTACCTGTGCATCCAGTGCCTCAAAGATTTTCCGCATGGGTACCAGTGTGCGGTCATCCTGAATGATGGGCGGCTGGTCGAAGCTTAACTGTTCTCCATCTACATAAACCGTAATCAACGGATGGGCAAAGGCAGGCACGGTAAGCATCAGTGCTGCCAGAAGCCCCAAAAATACTTTTTTCATCTCAATCACCAAATCTTATGTTCGTTATTACAATATTCCTTTTATATTACGTTATAATTGCTTTTTATTTCTGCGCTTCTTCTGCATATTTCGCCGCCAGATTTGCGCAGTGCATAATCATAGTCATGCAGTTTTTCTTTCTTTCCTTGCATGCGAAATCACCGAAGGGATTAGAAAGCTCAGAGCAGATCAGTGTGCCGTATTCATCCTTGATTTCATTTACCATTTTGCCGACAATAGGATAAATGCCCTGCTGCAATTCGGTAATTCTCTCGCCTACCGTTTCCTTTGCCGCAGGATTTTCTCTGCCCACAATGGCACTCAGCGCCATAACCGCACCCGTAATCGCGCCGCAGGTATTTTTTGTATGCCCCATGCCGCCGCCGAAGCCGGTTGCAAGCTTTACAACCTCCTTGGGCAGCCCTGTGTCAAAATGATTCAGAAATGCCGTCATCACACATTCCGAACAGTTCAGACCCTGCTTGAAACATTCCTTTGCATCCTGCTCCACAATCTCCGCTCTTGTCAATTCTCTATTTTCCTCCATTTGCAAAACCTCCTTAAAATTCCTAAAAAACCCCATAACTCATTTTTTTCATCATACCACAAGCACCGAAAAAAAGAAAGAAATCGTGCAATTTGTCATAAATCTGTTGTAAATCTGTTAAGCATTTGTAACGGATATAACAGATTTGTTTCGTTGCTTTTCGGCATAGAGAAAGGACGCCCCGATTGGAGCGTCCTAACGTGCAAAGCCAATGCTTAACTCAATTTATGTAGCTTGAATTATTTGCCGCCTTTTGCTTTGTATGCTTCGATACCTTTGCCCAGCAGTTCAATACCTCTAGCCATATCTTCAGCTTTCAGGATGTAAGCGATACGCAGTTCGTCTCTGCCCAGACCGGGTGTTGCGTAGAAGCCTTCAGCGGGAGCATACATAACTGTTTCATTGTTTTCTCTGAATTCGTTCAGCAGGAACAGCAGCAGATCTTCTGTATTTTCAACAGGCAGTTTGCATGTGATGTAGAAAGCGCCGCCGGGTTTCTGGCAAACAACGCCGGGGATCTTCATCAGTGCATCATAAGCAACGTCTCTTCTGTGTTCATATTCTGCTCTTACGCTATTGAAGAAGTCAGCAGGCAGTTTGTACATTGCTGTTGCGCCAACCATGTCCAGTGTAGGAACACACAGACGACCCATAGCAATCTTGAATACCTGTGCCATGAATTCTTTGTTTTTGCAAACCATGCAACCGATACGAGCGCCGCAAGCGGAGAATCTCTTGGAAACGGAGTCGATGATGATAACTCTGTCTTCGATGTCAGCCAGCTGACCGAAGGATGTCATTTCTCTGCCGTCATAAGCGAATTCTCTGTAAACTTCGTCAGCCAGAATCCACAGATCATGTTCTTTAGCGAAGTCAGCGATCACTCTCATGTCTTCTCTGGACAGGATGCAGCCTGTAGGGTTACCGGGGTTAACGATGGAGATCATTTTTGTCTTATCTGTAACAACTGCTTCCAGTCTTTCCTTGATTGCATATTTGTAGCCTTCTTCAGCGTATGTTGTAACGGGTTTTACAACACCGTCAGCAGCCTGAATGAATGTCAGGTAGTTTGTGTAGTAGGGTTCAGCTACGATAACTTCATCACCGGGGTTGATGATGGACAGGAATGTCAGTGTCAGCGCTTCGGAACCACCTGCTGTAATCAGAACGTCATTTCTTTCCAGATTCATGTCGAATCTCTTGAAGTAATCAACGATAGCGTCCTGCAGCTCGGGCAGACCCCAAGAACCAGCGTAAGCCAGTACCTTCTGGTCAAAGCCTTTAACTGCTTCCCAGAATACGGAAGGTGTTTCGATATCGGGCTGACCGATGTTCAGGTGATAAATCTTAACGCCTGCTGCTTCAGCTGCGTCAGCCATAGGGTTAAATTTTCTAATAGGGGAGTTCTGCATTGCCTGCACTCTGTCGGAAATTCTCATGTTTTTCACTTCTCCTTTTGATATAGATATTTTGTATTTGAAGAACTGCGTACTCTTCTCGGAGGATCTTCGGCTCATTCTGCCGATACGCGCAAACCACATCCTGAAAAAAAGTTCAGCGTGTATCTAATCGCACAATGAATTCCTGAAAATCCCTACCCGAATACAGTATCAGTATACCACTTTTCCTGAGAAAGGCAAGGGGTACTGTGAAATTTTCTACAAACTCAGGTATTTTTGTATAGTTTTTCGTACATTTTTTTGAACGATGTGAAAAAATGTCCAACCGCATCCTGTGAAAAATAGGAAAATAGACTGAAAAATAGTTCATTTTCTCTTTTTTGGGTAAAGTAAAATACGCTTTTATTGGCAAAAATGAAAACTGAACAATATCAGATGAAAAATTTTCCTGCTCTTTGTTTCCTTCGCACAGGAAAAATAAAAAATCGTACTGTTATATTTTTATTCAATTAAACAAAAAATCCCTTTCGTCCGAAAGGGATAAAATTCTGATATGAAATTGTTTTATTTATGCAGTAGGCTTGTCTGCTAAGACCGGTGCCTTTCCCCTGCTGCCGACCGCTAAGCCTAAAATCTCCGCAATATCTCTGGTCTTCAGGTATGTTACGCCGTCCTTGCGGATGAGGCTGACGGTGTATGCCTTATCATTATAAAAAATCGTTTCCTTTGTAACCATTTCGTCCTCCTTTCTTTCATAGGCAATATCCTTCAAGCGGAACCAATGCGTAAAGCCGCTGCCCGCAACAGTGCCGATTCGCACACCGTAGGCACTGCCGTCCGCCGCGATGTATTTTCCGCCGCCGATGTAAATGCCGATATGTCCCTTGCGCCAGACCGCCGCCCCAATGGGTGCCTGCCCGATGGTCGCGATGGGAAATACCGCATCCGCTGTGTCATGATAGCCCTGCGAATTGCGGAGGATGCCTGTCCCCCACGAAATCAGACCGCTGCAATCTACACAAACCTGCCCGATTTTCGCCGCGTCGCTCTCCCAGACCAGCGGCCCAAAAAGGATTCTCAGCCGGTCATACGTCTTTTGCGTCAGCACCTTGCCCTTCATGCCATAAACATAAGGCGTGCCAATCTTTCCTCTCGCAAATGCAACCAATTCATTCCCCGTCATTCCGCATCCCCCTTTTCCTGTGCCACTTCCTGCGTCATGCTTTTCCTGTGCTGTGTGCCGAAATAAAATGCAATCACAATCGAAAAAATATTCAGAAATTGCCCGCCGTCAATACGGCTTGTGACTGCCAGAACGGAAAATACCAGCGTCAGCACCAATGTTACAATACTTTTCACCGTCAGCAGATTTCCGACAGCTTCTTTCCAAATTTCCTTCATTCCATTTCCCCCTTTCATTCATGCGCCGATTGATTCAGATGCTTTTCCAGTCTCTGATAGGCATCACTGACATTGCCGTTTGCGCCAAGCTGCTTGAGCCCGTCCAGTGTTGCCAAAAGCCCGTAGCATATAACGCACTGCTCCTTTTTGATGTTCTCGATTTCCGCCTGCTGCGCCTTCTGCTGCTCCATCCAGTGAAAGCTGCGGTAAAGCAGGGCTCCAAGCGTGCCTAATGCTCCCAGAACGGTCGCAAAGCGGATAATCGTGTCCCCTGTAACATACATTTTGCTCTCCTCCTTTCTGTCATGGAGAATAGCAGATGCCAAGTCTCAGGGAGTCTCAAGGTATAAAAAAAGACGTTTCGGGGAATCGAAACGCCAAAAAGCTTCCTAATTAAAATATGATTTGCATTGCGCCACAAAAAAAGGGGTTCTTTTTCCACAAAAGAAAAAAGGCTACCATTTTTGATAGCCTTTTCCATTACGGAGATGGAGGGATTTGAACTGCCCACCTCGAAATATAGTCGTGCATTGTCCTTCGCTTTGCTCTCTCCATGCACTCCTTATTTCTCGCAGTTTCGGGCTCCCTCCTCCTGCCACCGGCAGCGGTCGCCCTCTACTCCCGCGCCATTGTGGCGCAAAGGTGTGCCCCAATAAGAAAACATGAAGAAAATGAAATAGCGGAAAGGCTACGGATACAAGGAAGTTTCCCGCAGGCATCCTTTGACTTAGGCTGTCAAGGAAAACTGACGTAGTAGACGTACCTTTCAGCATTTCAGAATTCATGGTTTCTTATCTGGGCGCACCTTATGGGTTCAATTTTACAAAATAAAAAAGACTATCCTTCGATAGTCTCTTTTCTACGGAGATGGAGGGATTTGAACCCTCGCGCCACGTTAATGACCTATACCCTTAGCAGGGGCACCTCTTCAGCCTCTTGAGTACATCTCCACAAAACGCCTACTGCAATAGTTAGTATACCAAAAACGCCCCCTGTTGTCAAATACTTTTTCGCAAACGGGACAAAAAAATGGCGTTCACCATTTCTGATGAACGCCGAATTGCCTTATCGAGCGGTTTTGATTGTCACTGTTTTGGTTGCATCGTCCCAAGCGACGTTTGCGCCAAGCTCATCTGCCACGAAGCGCACGGGTACGAAGGTACGTCCGTCGATGATAACAGGTGCAACGCCATATTTTTCAAGCGTCTTGCCGATAGTCATCTTGATTTCCTTATCGTTGATGGAGAGCGTAACCTCTTTGGTCGCGCCGTTCCAATCCACCTTGCCACCCAGAGCCTAATTCTGATAGGCACCAGAGTTCTGTCATTGCGGATGACGGGTGCAGCATCGTAAATCACTGCTTCGTTATCCACGTTAACGATACGGCTGCCGATTTGCAGCTTAATGGTCTTGCCTGCTTCAGCCGCGTTGCTATCATCCGCCGCATCCTTCTGCACGAATGTCGCATCCACGGAAACCTTGCCGACAGGCATGGTAAATGTGTATTCGTTATCGTTCACCTTTTTCAGCTTTACGGCGCTGTTGTTTTTGTCCTTTACCGTCATCTTGTCCAGCTGATAGCCGCTGTCGGGGGTTGCCTTGATGGTCACTGTTTCGCCGGCTTCTGCCTTCGCGGGGGTAACGGAGATTTCGCCGTTTTCCGTCTTACCTGTGCTTACGCCGTAGGTCGGGGCGGAAGTGTCAGAGGAAGAAGAACCGGATTTTCTGCGTGTTACGGAAACAACACAGCTTGCAGGTTCATAATTGCCGCCCATGTCTGTTGTAAATGTATACTCCATAGTTGCATTCGGCAAAGAAGCCTTTAAGCCCTCTACCTTAATGCTGTCAACGTCGCATACAACCTTTGCTGTATCTCCGTTGCAAACGCCGTCAACCGTAAATGTAACGCTGCCTGCGCCTTTCAATGTGCTATTATCTACAGTTAATTCTACCTTCTTGGGTGCAACTGTAAAAGGAATCGTTTTTGCAGCTTCTTCGCTGTCAGCCCACTTATAATTATCTGCATCCTTCAAGGTTAAAATAACGTCATACACACCGGCATTCTTTCCGCCTTCATTCTTTGTAACATCATAATCAGCTGTTGCGGTTACATCTGCTGTCAATACTGTGCCGTTATAGATCTTGCTTTCCACCGTAGGCACTGCTACCTCTTTCTTTGTAATGGAAATTGCTGTCGCATTGCTTACGGCTGTTTTACCTTCTGTATCCGTAATCTTAACGGTATAGCTTCCGCTGTCCGCAACATTTTTCACGGTATATGTGGCATTTGTTGCACCATCAATATTTACGCCGTCCCTCTGCCACTGATATGTAACACCAGAAACAGACGTTGCCGCTGTGAGAGTAACATTCCCGCCGTCATACTGCTTTGTCGCATTGCCTGTTACGGAAACTGTAGGTGCATTCAGCTTCCACTGCGCATAAACGGTAATATCCGCGGTCGTGGGAATAATATCACCAACCGCATAGGCAGTGCCTGTGCCATTTTTCGCTGTGTTCCATCCGGTAAATGTATAGCCTGCACGGCTAAAGCTGCTTGCTTTTGCAAGATGCTCATTTCCTTTAATTTCAGCATACGTTTTTGCCGTTACACCGCTGATATTCGCGTCATAAGTAACTTCAATCGTATTTGTAGAATCATTCAAAGTCCATTTTGCATAGTAGTTTTGGCCGTTCTGAGGCTCACCTGTATATGCCGTATCGGAAAAATCTGCGTTTTTGTGCCATTCCACAGTGTAGCCCGGACGAGAAACTGCATCAAAGCCTGTCTTTGTCATATCAACTGTTCCGCCGTTTGTCACATAGCAGGTTTTAGTCACAGAACCGGCTTTCTTGTCAGCTAATAAGGCATTTAAGATGTCGTTGTTATTTACATAAATATCCTTATGATTATTTGCCCATTCAGGTGCCACTTCGCCTTCTTTAGTATTATACCAGTTATTGATGCACCAATCCCCGATGGTAAAATCAGAAGAATAGACATCACTCAAATCATAAATTTCCACAGGTGTTCTCTGGAAAGCACCGCTGCCAAGCGTTTTTACTCCGCCGGGAAGATACATTTTCAGCACTCTTGTATCATAAAATGCACCGTCTCCAATTGTTTCAAGTTTAGAATTCTTTGAAATATTTACCTCTTTAAGAGAAGTACATCTATTGAATGCCTGTTTCCCAATAACTGTTACGCTGTCCGGAATTGCAATGCTTGTAATGTTTGTCTGTTGAAAAGCACGATTCCCGATTTTTGTAATGCCGTTCCCGATTTCAAGTGTTTCCAATTTGGTACATCCACTTAAAAAATAATCGGGAATATCCTTAACCCCGTCACCAAGCTTTACCTCTTTAAGAGTATCCTTTTTCCCGTTCAGGTTGAAATTGATTGTCCCTGCACCCAGTTCAAAGGTTTCCAAGGGTGCGGCACCGGGCCAGTTTGTTCCCCAGCTCGCTACGGTATTAGAAGAAAGAACCAAGTTCTCATCCCCTTCGATTTTAAGGGACTTCAGAGAAGGACAGTTGATAAATACACCATTCCCCATCGATTTCACTTTACCAAGCTCTACGGATTCCAGCTTTTCGCATCCGCCGAAGGCATTCGAGCCAATACTTTCTATTTCTCCCTCAAAGATAACTTTCTCTAACGCTTTCAGCTGATAAGCAAAAGCGTCAGGCAATTCCTTTACATCCTTCTGAATAATCAGTTTTTTTATGCTGCTTCCAGTTAATACAACACTGGACGTTTTGTTGCCGTTGGGACTCTCGCCGCTATAAAAGTCCACATTCCCCGGATAGGTAAATGTATCAATATTTGCCAGATTACTCATGCCATAGGGGCCTACTTCTTTTATATCCTTCAAGCCATTGTCAAAATTGATAGTGTCAAATCCTGTTCCGCGGAATGCCGCCGTACAGATGGTGTCAATCCGTTCCGGCAGGGCAAGCTCACCGGTGTAGGTTTTTCCGTCTACTATACAGGTATTCAGACTTTTATCTTTGTCAAAAAATCCGTAAGGAACGGCACTGCCTGTCAGCATTTCATGACCCGGTATCCAATAATCCGAAACATTTTTAGGCTTGAAATTTGTAAAATCAACCGTCGTAATCAAAGGGCAGTACGAATAAACACCGCTGCCGTAATAGGTTACGTTTTCATTAAATGTAATTGTCCCATTCAGCGCCAAATAAGAAAATGCATCTGTACCGATTCCTGTAATGCCATCTTCTACAATAACCTTTGTGATTGGAACAACCTCCTGTGTTGTTCTGTCAGCCTCGACATCGCTGAGTAAGGCTCTTCTCCAAGGAGCAATATCCCCCTCAAAGCTATCAATCGTAATATTTTTCCCGTAGTAATCTGCAATGTTGCCTTCCCCCGAAATGGTCAAGGTATAGCCATCTACCTTTTCGTATCCGTCTTCATCTGTTGTTGCGTAGGAATATCCGTTTTCTTCCGCCTTGCAGTATAATGCATCGTCATTCTTTACCAGTTCCCACGAAACCTCATCTTCTTCAGTTGCACCGCAGACCCCTTTTGCAAAAACTTCCCCTTCTGCAACGGCAGTTTCTTGGTCATCATCAGAAGCTGCGGAAATTCCATCTTCTATCTTTTTTTCCTTTACGAACTGCTCGGTCTTTTCCTGCTCTTCCTCTGCAGATTTTTCCCCTTTCTGCTCGTCCTGCTCCACCGTTTTCTCCTGTGCCTGAGGGTCGTCCGTCCCCTCCGCCGCGAATGCCGGCACAGAAACCATACTTGCCGCTACGGTCAGCGCAAGTGCCTTCGCATAATAATTTTTCTTCATATTTTTTCCTCTCCTCAAGGTATAAAGTAGGCTGGAAATAATTTAATTATATTCAGCCTTTTTTATACTTTATAAATTTATCTTAAATATTTGCTTGGTATAAATGCTTGTCTTCCATCTGAAATTATTATTCTATACCAATCATAACCATTTATATTTTTATAAGTAGAATTATCTATTACAGTTACTTCTGCATTTTCAGCTAATGCTGTAAGCTTTGCGACATCTGTACTTGGTCCAATTCTCACATTGCATCCATATCCGTCATTAGTCTTTACATTAGCTTTATAGTCACAAGTTTTAACATCATCTATTTGCTTTAAATATTTTCCAGACATATAGCCTATAGTTCCATCTGGTGTAACTACTTTCTGCCAATCTGAATTTATACCTCTTTCGATTGATAAGAAAACGGTTCCTTTGTCTGTAATTGTTTTAATTATATTTGAAGAAGTACTTGGTCCAGATCTTAATAATACGTTTGTTCCTGTCGTTTCAACATTCATAGGATATGTTTCAGAGCTAGCAGATGGTAATGGTGTAACCGTTTTATTCATTTGCTCATATAATGGAATTATGAAAGTAAAGCTTGAATCTAGCTTACTAGTATTTTTGTACATGCTTTGCAATGTTTTTGCTTCACTATAAGCTCCCATTAAGTTTTGCATATATTGATGAGTATATAATGAAGTTCCGTTTGTAGAGTCTATATCAAATCTATTTTGATATAATGTGTTTTGATAGTTTTCAA
>ERZ773143.2646-NODE-2646-length-12464-cov-2.462326_pt1 | contig 12464 bp, 4 predicted proteins | sample MGYA00580852_ERZ773143 | MGnify/ENA primary metagenome ERZ773143 (study PRJEB29015, sample SAMEA2737853) | human gut metagenome | biome: human gut; feature: human-associated habitat; material: faeces | place: China | collected 2012 ... | reverse complement strand
TCCATCGTTTACCGCTTTGTTCGCAGCGCCCGGGATAATTCCCTTTACAGGATCAATATATCCCTTTTTACTGTCACGGCTGATATCCGGCTTTCTTTCACTGATCTCCGGTTTGGAAGAGTCTGAACTGGATGAACCAGTTCCACTTCCTGGTCTTGAGCCATTGTTTTCTCCGGAATTTCCACCATCTCCAGGCTTTGTGCCGTTATCTTCTCCAGCATTTCCGCCATCTCCAGGCTTTGTGCCGTTGTCTCCTCCAGTATTCCCGCCATCTCCGGGCTTCTCCGGTCCGTCCACAGGCGGCTTTTCTGCCAGTTTCGGAGTTCTTCCGGAAACCTCCGCCGCAGGTCCCGCATTTTCTGTCTCCGTCTCCTTCAGACGGATCCATCCGTGATACAGGGTATCCGGCTGGCAGTCATCTTTCCGGTTGTTGTCTGACCAGGTGGTACCGTCAAAACTGTACTCTGCGCCCTCAACAGCCCCGATCTCAGCTGTGAATGTTTTTTCATCACCATTCAGCTGGAACGTAATCGTTCCCGCAATCGGATGCTGCTCATTCTTGTCATTCAGAGAGATTACGACCTGAATATCCGGTATCTCATAGTTTTCCGTAAGAACGCCACTGACCCGGATCACTGCTGATGCTCCGATCTGTGATCTGTCATTCTTCTTCAGCGCGAATTTTAACTGCGTCCCCTCTACGGCAATTTTCTCTTCCAGGATGCCGGACTCATCAGATATAATATCGGCATTTCCGCCAGAAATCTCTCCACAGTCTTCCGAGAATCCGGAAAGAACGATCTCCTGCTCTCCGCTTATTCCATAGCTGTACGCCTCAGAGATCTCCGGAACAGAGGGCGCTTCGGCTTTTTTGATGCTCTGTCCAACAAGAATGAACTTTCCTGCTTGATCCAGAACGTAATTCTTTGCATTTTCCGTATCGGATAAGGAAACCTCTACAAAAGCTTTTTTATCTGTTCCCGCATTTGCATCTTCAAATTCTGCTGCTGCAGAATAATCCTTTGACTCCAGAGTATCTCCGTTTGCAAGACCGCCAAAGCTTACTGATCTCACATTCACGTCAGTTCTTCCGTCATAGATTTTTTCCTCCAGTACAATGCCCGCCACAATCACCGTTTTGGGAATAATATTCCAGGAAGAAATATTCTCTCCTTTCTGTGAGTCATCCTCATAAAAAGCTTTTACAAGATAACTTCCCACTGTTTTCGGTGCTTCCGTACTCCATGTATTTCCACCATCCACACTGTACGTGTAAGCCCATGTCTCATCTCCATCCACATCTCCCGCAAATGTTCCCTCCGGAACTGGTGAGCTGCCATATTCCACATCAGGTACCGTCACAGATATCTGCTTACCCACGATCGTTTTGTCTGCCACTGTCACCGTTTTTGTCTCGGAAGTTTCAATATATCTGCCATCAACAGCAGCTGTTTTCGCCGTGATCGTGATGATCGTCCCGACAGCGGTCCCAATAGGGATCTGGATCTCATTTCCTGAAGCAGTCTGCTCAGCTCCATCCCCGATCTGATAAGAAATTCGGATCTCCGGTACATCCTCAAGTGCAGAAGAAAACGCATTTTTCGCTTTTGCCGAAACAGTTATCCGCTTTCCTGCAACCTGCGTCTCCCGGTCAAGTTCCATAGTGAGATCTGGTTTTGCCGCCGAAACAGTAACCGAAACTTCTGTTTCAGTCGCTCCCGTGTAGTTTTTCGTATCCTCCGGGGTAAATACTACTGCGCAGGATGTATCTGGATAAAGTACAGAATCTGGATCCTTAAAGCCCCATTTTCCATCCACAATCATCTTCTTCTGCCCTGATATATAATTTGGATTGATCCCCTTTCCTCCAGAGATCACCGCATCTTTCAGGGACTGTCCATACTGAATATTTACCGCAGGATTCTCCTCGACTTTCGGAGTTGACGGTAAAACTTTAATCTTAACTTCATGGTAGATCGTCTCATACGTATCGCGGTACTCTGGCCTTGGCGTAAAGTGGCACAGAGCTTCATCTGTTCCCACTTCCGGCCATGCGACATCAAAACCAAAGTCGCCAGGTATAGTTCCAGATTGTCCGCCCTGCAGTCCGGCATTTGATGCCCGTTGACCATAATAAATCTCCCTTATAGCTTCCGGCCATTTTACAATCTGTGGATTACGTTTTTTTACAGTCACTGAGATCTGTCCACTCTTGACCCGGAATCCGTTTCCGTAATATTCCGCATAGATCTCATGTGTTCCCAGCGGGAGAAGTTCTTTTTCGATCGTAAACGATGTTTCGCCTCCCGTTGATGTGATCGGCCTTCCCACCGCGGCTTTATCTACATAAAACCGGATCTGTCCACTCATTCCTTCCGGAACCGTCATCACAGCCGAAACAGAAGCTCCAACTTCAATTTCTTTTGGATCAACCACAAGACCTGTCTGGATCTGGTTCACTGTTACCTTGGCGGATGCAGTTTTATTATATGACCTTAAGCTCGCTGTCACGCTGAGCGTTTCCGCTTTCTCATCCGCACCCACCGTCAGGATTCCCAGCGAACTGATCTTTGTATCGCTGCTGGTATTTCCGGATACACGCCAGTCCACCGTCGGATCTTTTGCTTCTTTAACAGCTGCGGTAAACTGTTTTGAACTTCCAGGATACATTACCTCCGTCTCCGGCGTCAGTGAGATCGAAGCGTCCTCTCCGCTCTCATCGGCCTGAAAATAAATGACCGCGCAGCGTCCCATCCTTTTGGTCTTCCGATTGATCTCCTGCGCTGTAACATTCTCATCTGCGGAACTCAGTCCGTGCATGATCAGCGCTTTCTCATCAATAAAAAACTCCACATCATCATTTTTTGAGCCTGCCCCGACACCGCTGGTCGTATTTTTGCCAGAGCCCCTGCTTCCTCCCTTTGCGTCTGTCCTTCCGCCGGTGATCGTTATCCTGCTCTTCGCCCAGCTATCATATCCGATTCCGATACCGGCAGAGCCCTGGCCTCCGACAGCCTTTACGGTTCCGCCGGAAATACTGATATTGACATTTCCGCCTGCCCGGCTTGCGCTTCCGATGCCGGCACCTCCCCAGCCGCCGTCAGCTTCCACGGTACCTCCTTCGATCGAAATGGAGAAATTTGTGTTTCGTTCACTCGCGTCTTTGCCGATTCCTGCCGCTTCATATTCACCTTTAGCGATAACTGTTCCGCCTTTTACAGTAATGGAACCGCCTCTGATTCCGGCATGATTGATCTCGCCAGACTTATTTCCTTCTGCACGCAGTGTTCCCGCAGAGCTTCCATCCCCCTGAATGCTCGTGATCGTGAGATAAGAATTGTCCGACACATACACACAGTTCGATTTTTTGGAACACATGGAGTTTTCCCCATCCAGGATCAACGTCACATTTGCTTCATCCCTGATCCTGAGCGCATAGTCTCCATTCACTTTTACGCTATGGAGCGTAATTACAGGTTTTCCGCCCTGAACCGTGATCTGATTTCCAGTCGTCTCAATGCCCTCTTTCAGGGAGATCTCGTATTTTCCGCTGCCCGTTATGGTCAGTGTTTCGTTCTCATATTTATAATCTGTTCCCAGGATTCCACCGCTCACGATGAAGTCACCGGTGAGTCCTTCGCCCTTATACTGGGCTGTGACCACAGCATCTTCTGATCCGATCGTAAATCTTGTCGTGCTGCTGTAGAAGTTTTCAAAGGTTCCTGAGCCAGAATCCAGCGTCCATGACGAAAATTCTGATCCCGCCGGTAGAGATGCCGTGATCTCGATTATATCCCCAGTTCTATAAGCTCCGCTTCCAGTTCCATTATTTACCGTGAGGCTGTGCCCGGAAACATAGACCGCCTTTACGGACAGGCTGCTGTTTACTTTAAGCTGTGCCGTTTTCTGACTGGCCGTTCCGTTTAAGAATTCTCCGTTTCCGTTCGTGATCTCCCAGTGATCGAAACATAATTTTTCCGAGGATCTATCTTTCGCTGTGATCGTGACAGTGCTGCCCGGCGCATAGTTTTCCTGTCCCGGGGTGATGGTTCCGTCAGCAACTGTAACAGAATATCCACCTGTATAGTTCGCCTTGATCTCTGTATCCACATCGGACATCGTAAATGTTGTTCCGGAAGACAAAGGATCCGCAAACGTTCCGCTTCCTTTTTCAACCGTCCATCCTGCAAAATACAAGGTTCCTCCGGCTCCATCCGTGATCTTGGCACTCGCACTGACCGGCACTTTCTCACCCTCCGCAAATTTGGACTCTGTTGAAGCGATCGTTCCTCCCGTAACAGTAAGGTTATGCGATGTTCCAAACTTTACACGCATATACTTCTCTGACGCGGGCTCATATTTTCCTTCCCCGCGCAGCCCGAGAGCCGCGCTTCCCGGAGCTGAGTTTCCTGTATACAGTGTCGCTGTTTTTCCATTTTCAGGCGCTATCGTGATAGGACTCTGACAGATTTTTCCTGTGTCTCCGGACACCGTCGCTGTGACATTTCCTCCTGTGATCCGGATATTCGGTTCCGAATTAACATAAAAGTCTGTCGATCCAATACAATAACCGCCCCCGCTCTTGATCAGGTTTACATTTCCGCCGGAAATGACCAGGTTATCTGCACTCCCCGTACTTCTGCTGCCGGCAGCACCAGCTCCCAGACAGGTTCCATCTCCATTTGACCGCAGGGTCAAATCACCGCCGGAGATCGTAATATTTTTGCCTACCGGCACAGAATTTACATAGCAGCTGCCACCGATCGCCGCAGACCCGGAGCCGGCTGTGGCATCCAGACTTCCGCTTCCTGTTATCTCCAGCGGAGTCCCATGATTATCGATCGCCGCCGCAAGCTCAGCGCCCTTAAGAATATTTCTGCCTTCCAGCTTTAAGGTCACCTTGTCAAGTCCCGCATCGATATCAATTGCAGGAACCTTCTGTGCATTCGGATAAATATTGAGCTGTTTCAAAGTAACGGTACAGCTGCTCTTGATCTCAATAAATTCCCTTGTCGCTGTCCCAGAATCTGCCATTGTAACTGTATATGGACCAGATCCGGCGATCTCAACTCTTCCGTTTCCAGAATAGGTAACACCTTCTTCTGGAGTAACGGTAAGCTTCCCATTTCGTGTCTGTTCTCCATAGCTGATCTTCACACGTCTTCCCGGATACTTGATGGTCTGCTCATTTCCAATATTGACCGTGTATATTTTGGTTGGATCAACTCCAAGGAATTCTGCCGTTGCTTTTTCTTTTTCACTGGCTTTCAATGTAAAACTATTATCCTTACCATCGACCGTCTCTGGACCGATTGCAACAGCATTCACTCTACTGTTATACTCTCCGCCCCGTGCCTCTACATCTCCGCCGGAAATCACAACAGTTCCCGATGTTCCCTTATATCCACCACCGATTCCAGCTCCAACAGATGCTGCGGCATAAACAGATCCACCAGCGATTGTAATCATACCACCGCCAATTCCCGCCGAACCAGATCCGATTCCGGCTCCACTGTCCGATTCCGTTCCTTTTTCCGTTCCTTTATCTGTCAGCCTCATTCCGGAACAAGCTGTCACCGTTCCGCTTTCGATCGTGATCTTGCCATGTCCCTCTCCGCTGTTTCCTCCGATTCCAGCTCCATAAGCGCGCGCAAACGAATACAGGACATCCTGATCAGATCCTGCCCGGATCGTCAGGCTGCTTCCTTCCGGCACATGGATCGCCGCGCCGGAATCGCTGACTGTATACAGGTTATTCCTTCCGGAGAGAACCAGCGTCACATCCGCTCCCTCTTCAAGTTCAATACAGGACATTTGAACTGTATTCGCATTTGCGGTTTCAATTGACACACCCTTTAAAGTGATCGTCGCAGAAACACCCTTCTTCACCGTGATCACATGATCCGTTCCAGTCGTCTTTTCATATGTGCCGCTGATCGTGTAATCGCCGTTCTTATCAATGATCACTTTCCCATTCTTCAGATCATACTCTGCTTCGGCACTCAATGTCCTGAGAAGCGCATTGGAGTCCGATGCCTTAAGCTTCAATAATTCATCTTTTTTCGCCCTCTGCGGTTTTCTCACCGTGTCTGACTGTGTCGCTTTCTCCTTCACTGCATCACTCGCCGTATATACTTCAAAATCAGTATCCGGTCGAATCATAGCTGATTCCGCATACACTGGTGATATGATCGTGGATCCCACCATCACTGCCGTCAATAATCCTGCCATCCATCTTCTAAAATTATATCTCATGCGATCCGCCTCCCTCTTATCTTCAAGTCTCTGTCGCCAGAATATCATTAGAAAACAAGGCGTGTCAATCGGTTCGACACAAGATGTCAAAATTCTGCACGAAATGCAAAAGAAAAGACCAGGAACATCTCTGCCCCTGGTCCTTCAAAAAATCCTTTATCATTTATCCTGGATCCATATCAGTCATTCTCAAATACCGGCTCAGTCGGCTCGCCGTAATCTTCCGTGGAGCTTGCTGCCTCGTCATTGATATGCGTCAGGATCCCGCTGGAATTAACTTTATATTTGTTTCCATCGCGGTCCTTTACCGTCGTATTCTTGGAGATACGTCCGGAGCTGTTTACCACATACGTCTGATAACCGCCGTTTCCATTCGGGATACTGATCAGAGCGTAACGGCTCGAGCTGTCTGCCTGCTGAAGTTTTCCCATATAATAAAGGTATCCGTTCTTCACGCCGTTTGTTCCGCGGCCTGCATAGGTCCCTTCATTAAAATAAAACGTGGTCTTGTTTCCATCGCCTTCCTCGACGGTCATTTTTCCTTTTACTGAGGTTCTGGATGACTCATCAAAGTAGTAGGACGTATATTCGCTGGTCGATCCGATCCGTACCTTCTTTAATCCTTTGACCGGATTTCCTTTCTGGTCGAAGAGATACGTCTTTCCATTGATGCGGACAAAATCGCTCGTGGACGCTTTTCCGTCTTCCGGTCCGGTCTTTGGCTCGCCGTTTTTATCAAAATAATACCATACGACCGGCTCATCCACATTGTCCTGAAGCTGTTCCGGCGGGTTTAAGGAAAGCCAGCCTGAGATCGCCGCGCCGACTGTAGCGTTCTGGATCCCGCTCTCCGCGAAATATCTCCAATCCGCAATCGAACTCTTACTTGAATTTTCCGGATCACCTTCTAAATACACCCAGCCGGTGCGCATCCGTCCGTCTGCGTCAAAGCAATAGTATTTTCCATCGATCTTTGTTACCTTATACTCTCCGCCGTCATCGCTGGTCGACGGGCTCTGCTTCTTTCCGCTTGCGGAAAAATAGAACCAGTACTTTCCATCATCGCTTTCCGTTCCGTAAAGGCTGCTGTCCTCATCCTTCGGCTCCAGATATCTCCATCCTGTCACCATCGCTCCGCTGGAGCTTAAATAGTAATCCCCATCTTCGGTCCAGCCGGTCTGCATGATTCCGTCAGAGTCAAAGTAATAACTTTTTCCGTCGATCTTCTTCCAGGTGTCCTTTGTGACTTTTCCGCTGGCCCCGAAGTAGAACCAGTAGGTCTGACTGTCTCTGCTGTACGGGGACACGATCTGCATCCACTTATCCGCCACCATGATTCCGTTAGCATCCACATAGTAATCGTTGTCGGCCCAGCTGTTGACCGCCATTTCACCGCTGTTGTTTAAATATCTCCAGAGATTGTCCGCGCCCTTTTTCCACTCATTCGTCACGCGGTTTCCATTTTTATCAAGATACGTCCATATATTATTGGAAAGCGCCCAGCCTTCCGCTGCGTAGGCGTTCATCGTCAGACATCCGAAAGTCAGGACCGCCGCTGCTGCCAGTATTCTTAACCCTTTTTTCTTCACTCGCTCCGTCTCCTTCCTGTACCCCAAAAGGCGCATAACTATCGCCAACATCCATTCCGGATCAGCTTCGCCGATGGGATTTCTGCCTTCCGGCCGTATTTTTCATTTCGCAATACATCTGATTTTATTTTACCAGTAACTCCCTGATTATTCAACAGAAAATACCTGTCAATTCTCTTAAGTCCCCACCACAGTTCTGCCGCATTCCCGCCACAGAAAGACACATTTTCCGTTCATGTTCCCCATATTTCCGCCAACATCCCGCATTCCATCCCCACTCCTATTTGACAGTATCCCCCGAATCTATTATACTGGTATATCATAGGCATTTTATGCCCCTGATCCGTTTTTACGCAAAAAAGTCTAAAGAAAGAGATGGAATACAATTATGTGGATAGCAGATGGATGGAAGGACTATGAAGTCATCGACTGTTCCGGCGGTGAAAAGCTGGAGCGTTGGGGAAAATATATTCTGGTCCGTCCGGATCCCCAGGTTATCTGGGATACCGATAAAAAGGCACCACAGTGGAGAAAGATGAACGGCCACTACCACAGAAGCTCAAAAGGCGGCGGCGAGTGGGAATTCTTCAGTCTCCCGGAGCAGTGGAGCATCAACTACAAAGGTCTGACCTTCCAGTTAAAGCCCTTCAGCTTTAAGCACACCGGTCTTTTCCCGGAACAGGCGGCAAACTGGGACTGGTTTGGCGAAAAGATCAAAAACGCGGGACGCCCGGTCAAAGTTTTAAACCTCTTCGCCTACACCGGCGGAGCGACACTGGCAGCCGCGAAAGCCGGAGCTTCCGTGACCCACGTTGACGCCTCCAAGGGCATGGTCGCCTGGGCAAAGGAGAACGCGAAGTCCAGCGGCCTTGAGGACGCGCCGATCCGCTGGATCGTGGATGATTGCGTAAAATTCGTAGAGCGTGAGATCCGCCGTGGAAACCACTACGACGCGATCATCATGGACCCGCCCTCCTATGGAAGGGGCCCGAAGGGCGAGATCTGGAAGATCGAGGACGCAATCTACCCGTTAGTAAAGCTGTGTGCAAAGCTCCTCTCCGACAAGCCGTTATTCTACCTGATCAACTCCTACACAACCGGACTCGCTCCGGCCGTGCTGACTTACATGCTCGGAACAGCGGTTGTCCCGCAGTTCGGCGGAACCGTGAGATCCGATGAGATCGGACTTCCTGTTACGGATTCCGGGCTCGTACTTCCGTGCGGCGCTTCCGGACGCTGGGAAGCCTAATTAACTGAAAGGACCGGTAAACAAAACATATGAAGATCATCATTGTCGGCTGCGGAAAGGTCGGCGTGAGCCTTGCAGAGCGCTTAAGCGCCGAGGGCCACGATCTCGTTATGGTCGATATGAATCCGCAGAAAGTGGAACATCTTTCCAACCAGTTTGACGCTCTGGGAATCGTTGGAAACGGCGCCAGCTTTAATATCCAACAGGAAGCCGGAGTTGAAAGCGCGGACCTCTTTATCGCCGTCACCGGCGAGGACGAATTAAACCTCCTCTGCTGCCTGATGGCGAAGAAGACCGGACACTGTGACACCATCGCCCGCGTAAGAAACCCGCTCTATAATAAGGAGATCCGCTTCATTCAGGAAAAGCTCGGACTCTCCATGATCATCAACCCGGAGCTGACGGCGGCCAGAGAGATCTTAAAGCTCTTAAAATTCCCGTCCGCCATCAAGATCGACACCTTCGCAAAAGGACGTGTCGAGCTTCTCCGCTTCCGCTTAAAGCCGGAGATCGGGTTCGGCGGAAAAACTGTCATGGATATCATGAGACAGTTAAAATGTGATGTCCTGATCTGTGCCGTTGAGCGTGGATCTGAAGTCGTGATCCCGAACGGAAGCTTTGTCCTTCAGGATACGGATATCCTCTCTATCGTGGGATCTCTTGAAAATACGGCTCAGTTTTTTGAAAAGATCGGTCTCCGCTCAAAATCCGTAAAAAATTCCCTGATCATCGGCGGCGGCACCATCGCCCACTATCTGGCCCAGGACCTCTTAAAGATCGGGTTCCGCGTCCGGATCATCGAGCAGCGGAAAGAGCGCTGTGATTACTTAAGTGAGGTGATTCCCGGTGCTGATATCATAAACGGGGACGGAAGTGATCGGGATCTTCTTCTGGAAGAAGGCCTGACCTACGCCGATTCCCTTGTGGCTCTCACCGGACTTGACGAGGAGAATATCTTCCTCACCCTCTACGGAAAGCTCCACTCCAACGCAAAGCTCATTGCAAAGGTCAACAAGATCGCCTTTGACGACGTGATCGACAGCTTCGGTATCGACAGTATCATCTACCCGAAGTACCTGACGGCAGATTATATCTTACAGTACGTCCGTGCCCGCCAGAACACCATCGGCTGCAACGTGGAAACGCTGTATAAGATCCTCGACGGCCGTGCCGAGGCACTGGAGTTCTCCATCAAAGAGGAGTCCGCTGTCACGAATGTGCCGCTCATGGACTTAAACTTAAAGGACAACCTTCTGATCTGCTGCATCAACCGCAACGGTCAGATCCTCACCCCCCGCGGTCAGAATATGATCATGGTCGGGGACACCGTGATTCTCGTGACCACAAACCGCGGTCTCGGTGATATCCGGGATATCTTAAAATCATAAAGGAGAGATTCCATGAATTATTCGATGATCTTTTATATTATCGGCTGGATTCTGGACGTGGAGGCGGCGCTTCTCGTGCCGTCCCTGGCAGTCTCCCTGATCTACCATGAAAGCTGCGCACTGGCATTCTTCATCACGATCGTCCTCTGCCTGATCCCAGGTTTGATCCTTGTCCGCAAGCAGCCGAAAAACAAGGTATTCTACGCAAGGGAAGGCTCCGTGACGGTCGCCTTGAGCTGGATCGTCATGAGTATCATGGGTTCCATTCCGTTTCTCTTAAGCGGATCCATAACGAATCCGGTGGATGCCCTGTTTGAGACTGTGTCCGGATTTACGACGACCGGTGCCAGTATTCTTCCCGCCGTGGAACCGCTTCAGCACGGCATCCTGTTCTGGAGGAGCTTTACACACTGGATCGGAGGTATGGGAGTTCTCGTGTTCCTTCTCTGCCTGCTTCCGCTTACCGGAAACGGCTATCATATGAACCTCATGAAGGCAGAAAGCCCGGGACCCTCTGTCACAAAGCTGGTCCCGAAGGTGCAGTCCACCGCAAAGATCCTCTATGGGCTCTATCTCTTCCTGACGGTTCTGGAGTTTATTCTCCTGCTTGTGGGACGGATGCCGGTGTTTGATTCCCTGTGTACCGCTTTCGGTACCGCAGGAACCGGAGGCTTCGGTATCAAAAATGACAGCTTCGGAAGCTATTCCACCTACCTTCAGGGCGTAGTTACCGTGTTTATGATCCTTTTTGGCATCAACTTTAACGTGTACTTCCTCTTCTATATGAAAAAGCCGAAGGAAGCACTGCGCTGCGAGGAGGCGCGATGGTACCTCGGGATCATTGCCGCGTCGATCCTTGTCATCACGTTTTTCGTCCGGGATTTCTTCGACAGCCTGTTCCTCGCGTTCCACCATGTTGCGTTTCAGGTTGCTTCCATCATCACGACCACCGGCTTCGCCACCGTGGATTTTAACCTCTGGCCAACGATCCCGAAAACGATCCTGGTGCTCTTAATGTTTATCGGTGCCTGCGCGGGAAGTACCGGCGGCGGCATTAAGGTGTCCCGTGTCGTGCTGTTATTCCGGTCCCTGACAAAGGAGCTCTCCCAGAGTCTCCATCCGAATCAGGTCCGCAAGATCCATTTTGAGGGACGCGCGGTGGATCATGTGGTCCTCCGCTCCGTAAATGTCTTCATGGCGGCATACATCCTGATCTTCGCTATTTCCGTGCTGCTCATCGGCATCGACAACTTCGATCTTGTGACAAACTTTACCGCCGTCGCGGCGACCTTAAACAACATCGGACCGGGATTGGAACTTGTAGGCCCGGCCCAGAACTTCGGGCTCTTCTCCAACTTCTCCAAGCTGGTTCTGACCTTTGATATGCTTGCCGGACGTCTGGAGCTCTTCCCGCTGCTGCTGCTTTTCTATCGGGGTACCTGGAAGAGATTCTAATTAAGCAAACATTCCCGATAATAGATGTAATTTTGACAATTTGACTGATCCGTGTTGAAAAATCTGATTGTCGGAAATAAAAAGTGGATATCCCAGAGTCACATCATGGACTCTGGATATCCACTTTACTTTTTGTTTTTCTGTCTTTTTTCCACCGAACAGCGGGCAGGCGGGCATCACCGCTTCCCTATCATATTTATCTATGACGCTCAATCGTCCATATTGTATCACCCAAGTGCCACATCCAGCATCATCATCAGGGCAAACCCGACTGCAAACCCGATGGTTCCGATATTCGAGTGCTCTCCCTCCGCAGTCTCCGGGATCAGCTCCTCCACGACCACGTACATCATCGCTCCAGCCGCAAAAGCCAGCAGATAAGGGAGAATCGGAGCAAGAAGACGGTATAAAAGCAGTGTCAGAACGGCAGCAGCCGGTTCTACCACCCCGGAGAGCGTCCCATACAGAAAGGAACGGTTCTTGCTTATTCCTTCACTGTGGATCGGCATGGAAACGATCGCTCCCTCC
>ERZ773143.2634-NODE-2634-length-12499-cov-3.406461_pt1 | contig 12499 bp, 13 predicted proteins | sample MGYA00580852_ERZ773143 | MGnify/ENA primary metagenome ERZ773143 (study PRJEB29015, sample SAMEA2737853) | human gut metagenome | biome: human gut; feature: human-associated habitat; material: faeces | place: China | collected 2012 ... | reverse complement strand
TTATCAGGAGAATTGAAAAATTTTTGGAAGAAAACAGTCGTGATCTTTTGGCGGAACGCTTTCCCGAAAAGTTTGCGGAAATGAAATATTTCTATTCTAATTACAAGGATTATTACTATCTTCCTCAGGAGGATATCGCAATCCATAAGTCTGTAGCCAGTTTTGTAGATAAAGAGTTCCGTCAACAGGCATTAGCTTCCAACTGCTATACCCGCAAGGTCTCCTCCTATCTTCCGCAATGGGATACATTATTTACTCCATTCTTCAAACGAGAATACAAAGATCACGACCTGTTCTTTGAGCTGACTGATGAATTTAAGACACGAAGAGAAGATTTCAACCGATATGCACATCATGTACTGGAAATGATTGCATCACAATGTTGATACATCAAAAAGAGGTATTGTTACATATTTGTAGCAATACCTCTTCTTTTCCATTCTATTTTGCTTTAACATAAAAGAAAGAATTCTTTCTTTCATAATTAATTTCCTTATAATTCATAATCTGTTCTGTACTTCCAATAAACAGGATTCCATCAGGCTTTAAGGCTGCATTGAACTTACGGAACACTTCATCCTTTGCTTCCTCAGTAAAATAGATCAGTACATTTCTGCACACAATCAAATCACAACGGTCAGGATATGTATCTTTCAATAAGTTATGCTGCTTAAATTCAACTCTTGACTTGATATCGTTGGATATCTGATAGGATGGACCTATCTTGGTAAAATACTTTTTCTTTAAATCTTCCGGTACGGATGCGATACTTTTCTCATTATAAAGTCCTGTTTTGGCTTTATCTATAACCTGTTTATCAATATCCGTTGCTATGATCTTTATCTGATTTAATGGTATATGTCTGGATAACGCCATAACCAGAGAATATGGCTCGTCTCCTGTAGAGCATGCAGCACTCCATATTTTCAGGTTCTTTCCAAATTTGGAGATCAGCTCTGGAATAATCTCCTGATCCAGTAACTTCCATTGTTCCGGATTGCGGTAGAATTCAGATACGTTAATCGTCAGATAATTAACAAATTCATCAAATACTGCTTTGTCTTCTCTAAGTTTCTGTACGAATTTATCATACCCTACGATTTTATTCTTGGCAATCAGTGTATCAATACGCCTTTTCATCTGTTTTTCTTTGTAAGCGTTCAAATCAATCTTCGTCAAAGTATAGACTTCTTTTTTGAAATATTCATAATCATATGCCATGGCTGCTTATCCCCTTTTCTAAACGTATAAAGCTCTAGGAGCATAATACTCCTAGAGCCAATTAACTGAACTTACAAAGATTAGTTCTCTTCTGCTTCCTGCTTAGCGATTACAGCGTCGATATCTACAGATACAACGTCAGAATCATCTTCTGCTGTCTCTTCAGCAGGTGCTTCCTTAGGTTCAGGAGCTGATAAAGCCTTAATGCTTAAGCTGATCTTCTTACCTTCTTCGTTGAAATCAACTACTTTAGCTGTAACTTCCTGACCAACGCTTAATACATCTGATGGCTTCTCAATATGCTCTTTTGCAATCTGAGAAACATGAAGAAGAGCATCAATACCTGGCTCTAATTCTACGAATGCACCAAAATCAGTCATTCTTGCTACTTTACCGGTAACTACATTGCCTACAGCATACTTAGTAGCTGCATCTTTCCAAGGATTGGAATCATCAAATTTCAGGGATAATGCAACCTTAGTTCCATCAATATCCTTAATCAGGACTTTAAGGGTCTCACCAACCTTGAATACCTTCTTAGGATTCTCAACACGACCCCAAGACATCTCAGAAATATGAAGCAGACCATCAACACCGCCTAAATCAATGAATGCGCCGAAGTCTGTAACGTTCTTAACTGTACCTTCTACGATATCGCCAACTTTAATCTTCTCAAAGAGTTCCTTCTGCATTTCAAGCTTCTTAGCAACGATAAGCTGCTTACGATCGCCGATATATCTTCTTCTCTTAGGATTGTACTCGCTGATTACGAATTCGATTTCCTGTCCAGCATATTTGCTTAAATCTTTCTCATATACATCAGATACAAGACTTGCAGGGATGAAAATTCTTACTTCGTCAACTACAACGCTCAATCCACCGTCAAGTACCTGTGCAACCTTAGCTGTAAGTACTTCCTTATTGTTGAATGCTTCTTCAATTCTCTTATTGCCTCTGTCAGCAGCAAGTCTCTTGTATGTTAAGAGAACCTGTCCCTCACCATCGTTTACCTTTAAGACTTTCACTTCCATCTTGTCGCCAACGTTTACAAGAGTGGTCAGGTCTACATTAGGCTCATTGGTGTATTCGTTACGTGTAAGAATACCGTCTGACTTGTAACCGATGTTAAGGATTGCTTCATCCGGTTTTACATCGATGACTGTACCTTCAATTACCTCTCCTGTATGAATAGTTTTTAATGATTCTTCTAACATTTGTTCAAAAGTTAATTCTGACATAATTTTGAACCTCCTCAATTATTTTGTTTGGGGTAGAAGCCCCCGCTGTGATGCCCACTAGTTCAACAGAATTAGGTAGTTCTAATTGCAGGTCTGCCAGTGTCTGTATATAGTAAGTATTCTCACATTCACTTTTGCACAGCTCATAGAGCTTGCGGGTATTGGAACTATGAGTACCACCTATCACAATCATAACGTCAGCTTTGGCTGCAAGTTCACTTGCTTCCTTCTGGCGTTCTTCTGTTGCACTACAAATAGTATTCGCAACAATTATATCATAACCTTTTTTTTGAAAAATTTCAACTAATTCTTGAAATTTCTTGTAGTTAAATGTCGTTTGAGATACAACGCAGTATTTATCGTCCTTTGAACCATTAAATTGAAGTGCCTCTTCTCTGGATTCTATCACGGTTGCAGGAGTTTTACACCATCCTCTGATTCCTTCTACTTCCGGATGTTTCGCATTACCTATGACAATAATACGTCTTCCTTCTGCGCTCTCCTTCTCCACAATTTTGTGAATACGCTTTACAAAAGGACAAGTCGCATCAATGCATTCTATGTTCTTTTGTTCCATGATTTCATAAATTTCCTTGGGGACTCCATGTGCGCGTATTACAACGCTTCCTTCTGTAAATTCTGTCAGTTCCTCTTTCGTATTGAGTACCTTTACACCCTTTTCTTCCAGATCCGCTACTACATCATCATTATGGACAATAGGACCATACGTATATATTTTCTTGTTTTCTGCAAGCTGTTCATATACTCTGTCCACTGCCCTTTTCACGCCAAAACAAAAGCCTGATGATTTTGCCAATACTACTTCCATTCTATTTGTATGCCTTTCTACTATCTACAGGACATGGCTGCATATCTGCTTCTTTATTTGCACAATGCAATCACTGCATCAGCGACTTCTTCAATCGTCATATTGGAAGAATCCAGAAGAATTGCGTCTTCTGCCTGCTTTAGCGGTGAGATTTCTCTTGTCATGTCTCTGTGATCTCTTTCAATAATATCTTTTTCTATCTCTTCCAGATTACAGTCTATGCCTTTTGTCTTCTGTTCTTCATAACGGCGCTTTGCTCTGACTGCGCTGCTGGCTGTCAGATAGATTTTTACATTTGCATCCGGTAATACGACTGTACCGATATCTCTTCCGTCCATTACTACGTTTTCTTTTGCTGCAAGCTTTCTCTGTAATTCCACCAGTTTGGTACGCACCTTGGGATTTACACTGGTCGCAGATGCCATACGGCTTACTTCCTCTGTACGGATCAGCCCATTTACGTTTCTGCCATTGAGCCATACTACCTGCTCTCCGTTTTCATAAGTGATTGTAACATCTATCTGATCTACGGAGGATTCTATTTTTCCCTGATCATCTGCACTGATACCTGCTTCCAGAAAATACAATGCCATAGCACGATACATGGCTCCTGTATCAACATAAATGTAATTCTTTTTCTTTGCAATCAATTTTGCAATCGTACTTTTGCCAGCACCTGCCGGTCCATCTATTGCGATATTATAACTCATATTTATTACCATACCTTTCTGATATCCATTATTCCTCTGCTGCACTTTCTCCTGCCAGATGACCGGTTGACCATGCAATCTGCAGATTATAACCTCCGGTCAACGCATCCAGATCCAGCACTTCACCAGCAAAATAAAGTCCCTTTATATTTCTGGATTCCATTGTGGACGGATTGATCTCTGATACTTTCACACCGCCCTTGGTTATAATCGCTTCATTATAATCACGTACGCCGGTAATCGTCAATTCAAGATGCTTTATTGTATGAAGGAAGCGTTCTCTCTCTTCCTTTGTGATCTCATTGACTTTTCTTTCAGGATCTATCTGTGCCAGACTTGGCATAATATTTAACATCTTAGCCGGAAACAGTGCCGCAATGGCATTTTTGAACTGCTTATTTCTGTTGGCGTCAAATTCTCTTAATATTCGTTTGTCCAATTGTTCCTGTGTTAATGCAGGTTTTAAATCTATATATAATTTTGCTTGTTTTCCCGCTGCTTTATGCACATAATGGCTACTGCCGCTTAACATGAGCGGTCCACTGACTCCATAATGGGTGAACAGCATTTCTCCAAAATCAGAATAAATCTCTCTTCCATCCACTTCAATCCGGGCTTCTACATTTCTTAACGATAAGCCCTGGAGCTGTTTACACCACTCTTCCTGCACTACAAAGGGAACAAGTGCCGGTGAAAGCTTAGTAACTGTATGTCCTGCTTCCTTGGCAAACCGATAACCATCGCCTGTTGAACCTGTCAAAACATAGGAAATACCTCCCGTTGCGACAATTATTTTGTCTGCATTCAGCTTATCTCCATTCTTGAGCTGTACTCCGGTAACAGTTTTCTCATTTTCATCAATCAAAAGCCTGCCGGCTTCCGTGTGAAGACGCACTTCCACTCCTGACTGATGCAATTGCCGGTCCAGTGCCCTTAATATATCAGAGCTGTGATCCGATTCTGGAAAAACTCTCTGTCCTCTTTCTATTTTCAGTGGACATCCTGCTTCTTCAAAAAAGCGCATAACCGCCTGATTATCATATCCATATATTGCGCTGTACAGGAACTTGCTGTGTTCCATTACATTTGCAAAAAGATCCTCTGTATCACAGGCATTTGTCACATTACATCTGCCTTTTCCTGTAATAAAGAGTTTCTTTCCAATTTTCTCATTTTTTTCTAATAATATAACTTCAGAACCCGCCTTTGCAGCAGTGATCGCTGCCATCATTCCAGCAGGTCCTGCTCCAATGATCAATATTTTCACAATTTCTGTTCCTTTTCTTTCTGCAATGGAGTACTTAACAGAGATTCATCAATGTAATTGAATTCATCCTTCAAATATACCTGATAGTTATCCCATGCCTGTCCCAGACTTTCCAGATTCTTCTTCACATCATCAGGACGTTTCAGACATAATGCTACAACCAGCGCATTGATAAGGCTTAATGGTGCTACTAGAGAATCTACAATAGATACCATGTTGCTTCTTGCCAGTAGATTGCAGGATGAATACAGACACATGGGAGAATAGATCGTATCTGTTATTGTAATAATCTTAGCCTGTCTGTCGTTGGCAAATTCCATAGCTTTCAGGGTCCGCATGGAATATCTTGGAAAACTGATTCCAATTAATGCATCCTTCTCATCAATGCGAATCATCTGTTCAAAAATCTCTGTTGTATTTGTTGAATTCAGCAAAAAAACGTTTCCCCTAATCATATTCAGATAGAATTGCAGGAAACGTGCCAGCGGATCACAGCTTCTGATTCCAATAATATAGACATTTTTAGCTTCCAGGATAATGTCTACTGCCATTTCAAAAGCATGTGGGTCCACATGCTCTATTGTATCGCTGATCTTCTCCATATCTGAAGTCAATACAGATGTTAATATTTCTGATTGAGTACTCTTTCCATATTTAACGCCAATCTTCTGTACAGAATTAAGCTTGTTCTTCACCCATTCAGCCAGATCCTCCTGAAATTCAGGATAACCTTCATAACCTAAAGAATAGGCAAAACGAACCACTGTAGATTCACTCACCCCTACGGTAGTTCCCAACTTGGCAGCGGTCATAAATGCAGCCTGCTCATAATGATCTATGATAAAGGTTGCAATCTTTTTATGACCCTTGCTCATTTTATTAAATTTTTCATTAATTCTGGACATGGTATCAATCTTGTATTCCATCTGTTGTCCTCACTTATGAGCAGCTTTTGTATATATCTTCTAAAAGATCTAACGTTTCTTCCTTCGTCAGATCATAATCTCCTGTTAATACCATGCATGCACATCCATGGATGAATATCCACATTTTCATAAATAATCCACTTGGATTGCTGCATCCGTTTGCCGCAGCTTTATTAATTTCTTTTGCCACAGCTCCTGTACTTCCATTTAACAATTCATATAAACTTCTATCTCCTCTATTGTCTGACAGGAACAATAGCTGAAACAGTTTACGTTCTTCTTTCGCAAAATCTATATAAGCAAGTCCCAGGTGAATAAAAGGTGTCTGCACTTCGGACTCGAATTTTTCATAATAATCTGCAAATAAATCTATCGCTTTCTGATAAACTTCTGTATATAACTCTGTCATATTGGCATAGACTCTGAAAATAGGCTGAGTAGAGCATCCAATTTTATTTGCCAGTTTTCTGGCAGTTACATTCTCTATGCCTTCTTCTTTCGCCAATTGAACAGCTGTTTCCAATATCATGTTTTTTGTCACGGACTCTTTTCTTGCCATGGTTATCCTCATTTCTACGCATTTTGCGCACTATCGCAGTTTCTCTTTTGTATACAGATGACAGCCTGTGGCTATCATTCAGGCGGCATCATTTATTATTTACAGTAATAACACATGTTATGATAAATTGTTTTTATTCGTCTGTCAAGTATGCTTCAACTCAAAATCAGTATCGGATCATAAGTTTATGACCCGATACTGATATAAAACCTGTAATGATAGAAGAATCACACAAATTAAACAGGATATGCTCCATTCTTAGTGTCTGCTTCTGTCAAATCAACCTTCTTCTGCTGAGCTTCACGATATTTGAAGAATTCAACAGCTACCTGAGGGAATAATGCATAGCTTAATACGTCTTCATCCTGCTGTTTCCACTGCTTCATTTCTTCTTCAATCTTAGGAAGTTCGTTAGGAATCAAATCTGCAGGACGGCATGTAATGATATGTTCTTTCTCTTCTGCTGAAAGAACCTTATCCTGTACTTCCTTATTGAAAGGTTTTACAGTCTGACCATACTCGCCACGTAATACAGCCTTGGTTTCCTTTGTAGCCATCTTATATCTCTCACCCATTAATACGTTAAATACAGCCTGTGTACCAACAATCTGAGATGAAGGTGTAACAAGAGGTGGCTCACCTAAGTCTTTACGAACTCTAGGGATCTCTTCAAGTACTTCATAGTACTTGTCTTCTGCGTTCTGTTCCTTTAACTGGCTAACCATGTTGGATAACATACCACCTGGTACCTGGTATAACAGAGTCTTGATATCAACACCAAGAACCTTAGGATTCATAAGTCCGCTCTTTAAGCACTCTTCTCTGTAAGGTCTGAAGTGATCTGCGATCTTGGATAACAGAGTCTGATCAATTCCTGTATCATATGGTGTGTTCTTTAATGTCTCAACCATAACTTCTGTTGCAGGCTGAGAAGTTCCCATTGCAAATGGAGAAATTGCACAGTCGATTACATCAACACCAGCTTCGATAGCTTTCATGTATGTCATGGAAGCAACACCAGATGTATAGTGTGTGTGCAGCTGGATAGGAAGCTTAGTGGAAGACTTCATAGCCTTAATCAGCTCTTCTGCCTTGTAAGGTACTAACAGACCAGCCATATCCTTGATACAGATAGAATCAGCACCCATCTCTTCGATGTTCTTAGCCATCTGCATCCAGTAATCCAATGTATATGCATCACCTAATGTATAAGATAATGCTACCTGGGCATGACCTCTGCCTTCTCTCTGCTTGATAGCGTTAGCTGCGTTTACTGAACTCTGTAAGTTACGCAGATCGTTGAAGCAGTCGAAGATTCTGATAATATCAATACCGTTTGCAATAGACTTCTCAACGAACTCTGTTACAACATCATCAGCATAATGACGATATCCGAGGATATTCTGACCTCTGAAAAGCATCTGTAAAGGTGTATTCTTAACCTTATCCTTAATCTTTCTTAATCTTTCCCATGGATCTTCCTTTAAGAAACGTAAGGAAGCATCGAATGTAGCGCCGCCCCAGCACTCAAGTGAGTGATAACCAACCTGATCCATTGTCTCAAGGATTGGAAGCATTAATTCGGTCGGCATTCTTGTTGCTATTAAAGACTGATGTGCATCACGAAGAACTGTTTCTGTGATACCAACAGGTTTCTTAACTATTTCTGACATTACCTTTATTCCTCCTAGATATATTTACTAAATAACTAAACTATGCATAGCTTAAAAAATTCCGAAGATGGCCATGAATGTACCAGCTGCTACTGCAGTACCGATAACACCTGCTACGTTAGGTCCCATAGCATGCATAAGCAGGAAGTTAGTAGGATCAGATTCTGCACCAACCTTCTGGGATACACGAGCTGCCATAGGAACGGCAGATACACCTGCTGAACCAATCAGAGGATTAACCTTACCATGTGTCAGTACACACATCAGCTTACCAAACAGAACACCTGCTGCTGTACCAAATGCAAATGCTGCAAGACCAAGAATAACGATCTTGATTGTCTGTATATTTAAGAATGCTTCTGCACTTGTTGTAGCACCTACGGATGTACCAAGTAAGATAACTACGATGTACATTAATGCATTGGATGCAGTATCTGTCAACTGTCTAACTACGCCTGACTCTCTGAATAAGTTACCTAACATCAGCATACCAACAAGAGGAGCTGTTGTAGGAAGAATCAGACATACAACAATAGTAACAACGATAGGGAAAAGGATCTTCTCAAGCTTGGATACAGGACGAAGCTGACCCATCTTGATCTTTCTTTCCTTCTCAGTTGTAAGAAGCTTCATAATAGGTGGCTGGATAATAGGAACCAGTGACATATAAGAATATGCTGCTACAGCGATAGGTCCAAGTAATGCAGTCTGTCCAAGCTTACCTGCAAGGAAGATAGATGTAGGACCATCAGCACCACCAATGATAGATACAGCAGCTGCTGCCTTATCATTAAAGCCAAGTGCGATTGCTCCGAAGTATGCGGCAAAGATACCGAACTGAGCAGCAGCACCAAGCAGGAAACTCTTAGGATTGGCAATCAGAGGGCCAAAGTCTGTCATGGCACCAACGCCCATGAAGATCAGAGATGGTAAAATTGCCCATTCATCCAGTAAATAGAAATAATACAGTAATCCGCCGGCTGTTCCGTCCGCACCGATTGGAGCGATAATATCCGGATAAATATTAACCAGCAGCATACCAAATGCTATCGGGGTTAACAGCAATGGTTCAAAGCCTTTTGCGATAGCAAGATAAAGAAATAAACAAGCCACGGCAATCATGATGATATTACCACCAGTCAGGTTGAAGAACGCTGTCTGGTGAATCAGATTGTCCAATGTAGTTGCTATATAAGACATTTTGTTGACCTCCTATTGTATTCATTGTAATGATATCATTTCTGCAATGATACCATTACACAAGATGCTCAGAAATTATATTTCCGGGCAAATAGCTGCACTTAGTTTAAAGTAGCCAGTACAGCGCCTGCTTCAATAGCGTCACCAACTGCAACATCGATGCTTGCAACAGTACCATCCTGAGGTGCTACAACAGGGATTTCCATCTTCATAGCTTCGATGATAACTACTGCGTCACCCTTCTTAACAGCCTGTCCAACATTAGCTTCAATCTTGAATACCTTACCAGCTGCGCCTGCTTCTACCTTTACGCTGCCAGCGCCTGCTGCCTTAGGTGCTGCTTTTGGAGCTGCCTTAGGTGCTGCCTTTGGAGCTGCGGCTGCTACAGGTGCTGCACCTGTGGATGCGCCTTCTTCTACTACTACATCATATACGTTGCCGTTAACGGTAATTGTATAATTCTTCATTTTAATATCCTCCTAAAATCAATACATTTCTTTTGATTATGTGATTATGCATTCTTCCATTTTCTGGTAGATGCTCTCTTGATACTTCTTACCTGGAAACCATCTGTTGATGTTCCTTCATATGCTGCGATTGCAGCTGCAATAACTGCTACAAGTTCTGTGTCATCAGCTAATTCTTCCTCTTCTACAACCGGTGCTGCAGGTACAGGTGCTGCTGCAGGAGCAGGAGCTGCCTTCTTGGAGAATTTCTCCTGAAGCTTTGGAATAAATGAAAAGCAGGAAATAATCAGGCTGATCAGGATCAATACAACAAATACAGTACCCATACCGATCAGAGTATTTAATGCTGCTTTACCCATCAGTTCTCCCATTGACTTGTTCAGGTTCAGTGTACAGGAAGTCAATGTCAGATAAATATCATTTGTGAAGATCAGTTCTACGGAACCTTCTCCCTTTTCGCCTGTTACAGGAACTGTAACAATAATAGTATCATCATCAACTGTTGCTTCAATTGCATCAGATACTGTGATATTTCCGATTTCTTCCATACCGGACTCAAAAGAAGTCAATGCACTCTTGATTCCCTTGCCTTCACAACTGAAAGAAGAATCTCCGGCATACTGGGAATAAGTACTGGTATATAAATCACCTAATTCGATATTGTTGTAATTGGTTGTCAGCTCATCAATATCGTTATTCTGTACAAGTCCTGCTGTTAATGCAATGATCTGAGGAGCTTTTGCTTCTGCTGCATCAATTTTGCTCTGCTGGAACTCGCTGATCGTATTGTCAGAACCGCATGCCGTTAAGCTGAATACACAGGTAAGCATTAATAAAGCCTTTACGATTTTCTTCATATTAACGTTCACCCTTTCTTAGACCGTACCATGTTTCTTGGAAGGACGGTCCTCTCTTTTTGTAAATAACATCTCGAATGCGCCGATTACATACTTTCTTGTATCTGCAGCTTCGATGATCTGATCTACATATCCTCTCTTGGCAGCTCCGGTTGCACTTGTCTGAAGTGCTGCATATTCTGCTGCCTTTTCTTTTACTACATCTGCGTTCTGTCCGTCATACATGATCTTGGCAGCCAGAGTAGCATCCATGGAACCGATCTCTGCATCAGGCCAGCAGATTGTGATATCTGCGCCGATTGCCTTGCTTGCCATGGTCAGATATGCAGTACCATAAGCCTCACCTGTGATAACAGTTACCTTCGGAACACTTGCGTTTGCAAATGAGTAGGTCAGGGAAGCTGCTGCTTTTGCCATATGTCTCTCGCTGCACTGGTCTGCTTTGTATCCCTTTACATTAACCAGAGTCAGGACTGGGATGTTGAATGCGTCACAGAAAGAAACAAACTCTGCTGCTTTCTTGCATCCATCAGCGGTCAGGACTGCATCATACTCAGCTGCCTTCTCGCCATTCTCATCGTAGCTTACAGAACGGTTTGCTACACATCCAACGGTGTTGCCGTTCAGACGGATGAAACCAGTTACCATAGATGGTGCAAATGCGGATTTTACTTCCATAAAGAAGTTGCCATCAGAGATTCTGGATAATGCCAGTGCTGCGTCTGCTGCACAGTTTGCCAGATCAGAGCATACACGGTTTAAATCATCGGTGCACTCCTCATAAGACATGTCTTCTTCGTTGTTTGCTGGTAAAACAGTGATCAGCTTACGGATATCCGCTAAGATAGCAGCCTCATCACCGATGAAATCTACCATTCCAGCCTTCTCAGCCTGGAACTGGGCAGATGCAGTATTACACTTCTCAACATAGTTGTCATCAATTGCGTTTGGAGAATTTACAAATAATTTTGCTTTTTTCTCCTCCATGAATGTGAAGTCAGCGATTGCAGAAGAAACTGCCATACCACCGCCACAGGTTCCAAATACTGCACAGATCTGTGGGATCACACCGGATGCCATCGTCTGGTTCATATACAGCTCACCAAAGCCGTGAAGAGCATCTGTAGCCTCCTGAAGTCTTAAACCAGCGCAGTCTACCAGTCCGATCACTGGTGCGCCCATCTTCATGGCCAGCGCATAAATGTTAGAGATTTTCTTTGCGTGCATCTCGCCCATGGAACCGCCCATAACGGAAGCGTCCTGGCTGTACACATAAACAAGGTTACCTTCAATCGTACCGTATCCGGTAACAACACCGTCTGCTGGTGTTTCCTTGCTTGTCAAAGTCTGTGCTTCTTGCTGTTACATAAGCGCCTACTTCAACAAAACTGTTTTCATCAAGCAGTCCATTGATTCTGGCGCTTGCTGAAGTTTGTGCTGAATTACTCATTTTGCAGTCCTCCATTTTTAAATATTTTGAGGACAAATACCTGTAGCAATCACAGATATCTGCCCCATAAATCCAATTTCTGCCGATTCTAATTGTATAATG
>ERZ773143.2629-NODE-2629-length-12520-cov-3.033053_pt1 | contig 12520 bp, 9 predicted proteins | sample MGYA00580852_ERZ773143 | MGnify/ENA primary metagenome ERZ773143 (study PRJEB29015, sample SAMEA2737853) | human gut metagenome | biome: human gut; feature: human-associated habitat; material: faeces | place: China | collected 2012 ... | reverse complement strand
CGGAGTTGCACGTTCGGGACGGTTTGAATCGTCGGCATTCGGCTTGCCGCCCGGCCATCCGGTAATCGTGTGCTGGATATCGTTGAATACCCGGATATTCACATTATAGGCCGAACCGTACAGGGCGAGCAGCTCACCCAGGCCGTTTTCGCTATAATCCTTGTTTGTCAGTTTCAAGATCGGTTTGCCTGTCAACTGGCACAACCAAACGATTGCGCGACGGATCAGCTTGTTATCCCACTCGCAATTGGTAACCAGCCAAGGATGACTGATACGTGTCAGATCATACGCGGCAGACAGATCGACTACGACTTTCGCATTCGTATGATTCTGGAGGTAAGAAGAGGGAACAGCGTCACTCACTTTGCCTTCCACCGTTTTGGCGATGATCTTCGCCTTATCTTCACCCCACGCCATCAGGATCACATTACGGGCTTTCATCATGGTAGCGATCCCCATCGTGATGACTCCCGCAGGCACATTGTCCAGTGACGGGAACGTACGGGAAGCTTCCTTACGGGCAGTTCCTTCCAACAGAACCAGACGGGTACGCGAACTCAGCGTCGCACCTACACCGTTAAACATAATGTTGCTCGCATGTCCCACACCTAACAGGATATAATCCAAACCGCCTGCCTTCTGGATGTTTTCTTCGTACATCCGGCAGAAATCGATGATGGCATCTTTCGGCATACATCCATCGGGAGCATAAACATTCTCAGGGGTAATATCGATATGGTCCAGCAAAGCCTCTTTCAGCTGTGCCACGTTGCCGGCGGAAGGAGAGACAAGCGGGAAGAATTCATATTCAACAAAGACAACCACGTTGCGGAAGCTCAGTTGTTCTTCCTTATGCATACGGATCAATTCTTTATATACGCTCAGCGGAGAACGGCCTCCGGGAATAGCCATCACAAAGTTTTCACCGATTTCCTGTTTCTTGCGAATCTGGTCTGCTATCTCCTTAGCGATGGCAAACGAACCTTCATCGGCCGATTCGTAGATGTTTGTCGGGATCTTTTCCAGACGGGTCAAAACTGAATGCTCAAAAGCATTCTCCGGGCGATAATACCGCTGCGGTATTCGCGTCAGGGTAATCTGCGAACTAAGGTCTGTTTTCATGTTTAATTCTCGATTTAGTATATTATATCATAACTTGAATCACAAATATACTAATAAATAAACGAACTTAGCTTTACAGAGCATTTAAAAAATCAATACGGTTATAGGAAATATTGATATTACGGATTTTGGCAGAGATGAATCAAATGTATCATTTAAGAACCAGGTTCGCGGATGACACGGATCGGACGGATCTTAACGGATAAAATAATTCCAATCCGTTTTATCCGCGTCATCCACAAACCTGTTCTTCATTCTTTATCAGTTCTAATCTTCTTAAAACAGCGTATTGGCAGCCGGAACCAGGTTTCCCATCGACCAAACGGCACGGACAGTCAAGTTACGGTCCAGGATGATGATGTCGGCATCTTTTCCGCGCTGCAACGTACCCGTACGGTCGGATACCCCCATCAGGCGTGCCGGAGTTTCGGAAGCCATGCGAACGGCATCGGCCAACGGGACATTGGCTTTTTGAACCATCGTGCGGACCAGCACATCCATCGTAGCGATACTTCCGGCAAGCGAAGAATGGTCGGCCAACTTGCAAACACCATCTTCAATGATAATACGTGAGCCTTCGTCCGGTTTCACATCGCTTGCAGCATAAGACAACGCATCGGTTACCAGGCACGTGCGTTCCACACCTTTCAGCTTATACACCAAGCGAAGAATCGTAGAAGGCAAATGTTTACCGTCGGCAATTACTTCCACCGTCATATCATCCATCAGGAAAACACTTTCCACCGTTCCTTCGTATTTATATTCACGACGCTTGTGGAAACCGGGCATTGCGTTGTAGAACTGTGCCGCATGGGTAAAACCCGCCGCATAGGCTTCTTTGATATCCTCGAATTCGGCTTCCGTATGCGTAATGGCAGCCAGGATACCTTTCGACCTGAGATAACGGGCGAAATCATGCGCACCCGGCAATTCAGGACTGGCATCCCAACGCTTAATACAGTTCGTACTTTCCAGGATAGACATATATTCTTCCTTATCCGGATTTTTCACATCATAAAGGTTACCGGCCATCTTGGCATTCAGATACGGTCCTTCCACATGAAGTCCCAATACGGGACCGTCCTTTTCCGCCATCAGCTTCTCGCAAATGGAGACTGCCTTGCAGATCGATTCTTTAGGAGAAGACGACAAAGTGGGAAAAATAGTAGTCGCACCGTGTTTCATATGGGCGGCAATAGCACTATGGAAGGCTTCTTCCGTACATTCCTTAAAATCATGGCCGCCTCCGCCATGCACGTTCATGGCTACGAAACCGGGAATGATATACATACCCTTGGCATCCACCACCTTGGCGCCGATAACAGCCAGGTCGCTGTTCGTCACTTCCAGAATCTTTCCGTCGCTAATCAATACGGAGCCATCCTTCAACCATCCCTGAGGGGTAAGGATCTGGCCATTTATTATTTGTGTCAGCATAAATCAAAACAGTTTATTCGTTCCTTCCACTAATTTACCCATCGCCCAGACAGCACGGACATTCAAGTCCTTATCCAGAATCTGGATGTCCGCATCCTTACCTCGCTGCAAAGACCCCTTACGGTCGTAAACACCCATGATGCGTGCCGGAGTTTCAGAAGCCATGCGAACGGCATCTTCCAACGGGATCTCGGCTTTCTGAACCATCGTACGGATCAGGCGGTCCATAGTCGCAATGCTGCCGGCAAGAGCAGAACGGTCGGCCAGCTTGCAAACACCGTCTTCGATGATCACACGCGGGTCAAACGCCGTCTGGCTGTCACTTGCGGCGCAAGCCAGCGCATCGGTGATCAGACAAGTACGTTCCACGCCTTTGATCTTATAGACCAGACGAAGGATCGTCGGAGGCACATGGATACCGTCGGCAACCACCTCGACCGTCATGTCGTCGATCAGATAAATACTCTCGACCGTACCTTCATATTTATATTCACGACGTTTGTGGAAACCGGGCATCGCATTGTAGAAGTGCGTGGCATGGGTATATCCGGCTTCGTAGGCAGTCTGAATATCCTCGTATTCGGCTTGCGTATGACCGACAGATGCCAACACGCCTTTCGAGGTGACGTATTTACCGAACTGCATGGCACCCGGCAATTCGGGAGCGGCATCCCAACGTTTGATGCAATGTGTCTCTTCCAACAGGGGAATGTATTCTTCCGGATCCGGATTCTTGATATTTTCCGGCAACTGCCCGCCGGCCATCTTCATGTTGAAGTAATGCCCTTCCAGATGAAGCCCCAGGACAGGACTGTCTTTTTCCGCCATCAACTTTTCAGTCGTTGCAGCTGCTTCGCGGATCATCGGGATGGTCGAGGATGACAATGTGGGGAAAATACTGGTCGTACCATGCTGCATGTGAGCGGCTACCGCTGCCCGGAACGCTTCTTCGGTACCTTCCATAAAGTCACGGCCTCCACCGCCGTGAACATGGATTTCTACTCCGCCCGGCACGATATACATGCCTTTAGCGTCTATCAAAGTGGCTCCTACCACTGCCAGATCGCAGTTAGTCACTTCCAAAATCTTGTTATCGCTTATCAGAACAGAACCGTCTTTCAACCAGCCCTGTGGGGTAAGGATCTTGCCATTTATAATCTGAGTTAACATAGCGCAAGAATTAAGTTTGTGTTTTTTAGTTTTAAGTAGGCAAAGGTAGGAAGATTTTCTAAAGAGAGTTAAAAACCAAGCGTTAATATTTACTTTTTCAAAACAGAGAGAGCAAGTCGGTCCAGGAAGGTTTTATTTAAGTGACAATAGCCATGCTTCTATTGTCAAACAGCCCAATCATTGACCTTTTGCCCTTGGTCGAAGATCTTTTCGCCCTTGGTCAAAAGCCCTTTCGACACTTGTCAAAAGCCTTTTCGACTAAGGGCGAAAAGTAAAAGAATGGTAGTAATGGCAGTAAATATCTGTGTATTTGTTTATTAGTTATAATTACAGTATCCTTATTTTAGCAGGATCGGAAATCCGCGCAATCCATGCTTAAATAGCAGGACTGCAAATCATCATTTATGATTCGTATCTACCAAGAATCGACTGCTAACTATTGGCTGCATTCAGTTCTTCCAGTTCGAGGGTCTGTTCCGTCCAGAGATCCATCGTGTCGGAAAGTTTCTTCTTCAATTCGGAATATTCGGTATATAAGGAAACATCCGCCGCCCCTTCGGGAGTGGCGAGCTTGGCCTCGATAGCAGCAATGGAGTTTTCGAGTTCCGTTATTTTCTTTTCGGATTCGGCTATCGCTTTTTCAACCTTCTTGATTGCCTTGCTTTGTTCCTTGCGGGCTTCATAAGAGAGCTTGTTTCGGGTCGGCTCCGAAGCGTTTCCTTCCATAGAGGTTGTCGTTTGGGTGGAACGTTCCAATTCGCACAAACTATCCATCTTCTTATGTTCCAGGAAATCATAAATACCTCCCAAATGTTCGATCACCCGTTTATTTCCGAATTCATAAACCTTGTCTACCAGTCCATCCAGGAATTCACGGTCGTGCGAGACGACGATAACCGTACCGTCAAACTCTTTCAAAGCATCTTTCAGCACATCTTTCGAACGCATGTCCAAATGGTTGGTCGGTTCGTCGAGGATCAACAGGTTCACCGGTTCCAACAACAGACGGATCATGGCCAGACGGGTCTTTTCTCCACCAGACAATACCTTCACTTTCTTGTCCGACGCTTCTCCACCGAACATGAAAGCCCCCAATATGTCCCGTATCTTCAGACGGATGTCCCCCTGTGCCACGTAATCCACCGTATCGAAAACGGTCATATTCTCATCCAGCAACTGTGCCTGGTTCTGTGCAAAATAGCCGATCTTCACATTATGCCCCAACTGAAGCTTTCCTGTAAAATCGGTGATCTCTCCCATTATGCATTTAACCAGCGTGGACTTACCTTCACCGTTCTTGCCGACAAAAGCGACTTTGTCTCCGCGGCTAATAGTGAAAGTGGCATGCTCGAAAATCAGATGGTCGCCATAGCGCTTGGCCACATCTTCCGCAATCACCGGATAGGAACCGGAACGGGGAGCCGGAGGGAATTTCAGGCTCAACATAGCCGTATCCACTTCGTCCACCTCTATGCGTTCAACCTTTTCCAATTGTTTGATACGGGATTGCACCTGCACGGACTTGGTCGCTTTATAGCGGAAACGCTCGATGAAAGCTTCCGTATCGGCCAATTTCTTCTGCTGGTTTTCAAAGGCACGAAGTTGTTGTTCGCGGCGCTCTTTACGCAATTCCACATATTCGGAGTATTTTACCTTATAGTCATAAATCTTCCCAAGCTCTATCTCTATCGTCCGGAAAGTCGTATTATCGATAAACGCCCGGTCATGTGAAACAAGGATCACCGCATTGGCACGTGTCGCAATGAAGTTTTCAAGCCATTGGATGGACTCTATATCCAAATGGTTGGTCGGCTCGTCCAGCAGCAGGACATCCGGCTTGCGGAGCAGGAGCTTGGCAAGCTCGATCCCCCGCTGAACTCGGAGGTCGGCCGGTCGAAATCCTCACGGCTAAATCCCAAGCCGATCAACGTCCGTTCCAACTCGGCATGGTAATTGTTGCCGCCCATCATCTGGAAATGTTCCGTCAGATGCGTGACACGGTCTATGAGGTTCTGATACGATTCCGTTTCATAATCTGTCCGTTCGGCCAGTTGTTGGTTCAGCCGTTCTATCTCCTTTTCCATCTCATGGATATGCTCGAAGGCATGTTCCGCCTCTTCGCGTACCGTCTGTGTATCCGCCAGCTTCATCTGCTGGGGAAGATAACCGATCGTCGTCTCCTTCGGTACGCTGACCGTCCCGGAGGTAGGAGACTGCAAGCCGGCAAATATTTTCAGCATCGTCGATTTTCCCGCACCGTTCTTTCCCACCAGTGCGATACGATCCTTCTTATTTACCACAAACGAAACATCATCAAAAAGCGTAAACCCGCCAAACTCAACTGTAAGTCCTTCAACAGAAATCATATTTTTTCTCTTTTATGGCTGCAAAGATACAATTTATCCATAAAAAAAGCCTCGACTTTATGCCGAGGCTTTTTTATCAAAGATCCTGTGCCGTCCTTATCTCGTTTTTCATCAAACGTTCATGCAGGCCGTTTGTGATTTCGGCCCAACCCTCTTCTATCCAAAGGGGATCTTTGCAACAGGCCTGCTCCCATTCGCTCAACTGCTCCATGAGTTCCCGTGCCTTCTCCGGCTCGGAAGATAAAAGATCGTGCATCTCTTCCACGTCCTGATCCATATTATACAGGACGGAATCGACACCACGAGTAATGATCAACTTGTACGAACCGGAACGGATGGCCCGTGTATCCATCTTACGCCAGAATAAGGCTTCATGCGGATTACCGCTTGTCCGTGTAGCCGTTTTCCCACGGCTTCAGTTCGCGCTCTTCTTCCTGCTCATCGTCGTCATCATCATCGTCGTCATTCTCCTGCGACAAGCCGCGGTTGATCTGCGCGCCCTCAATGCGGGAGTTGATGTACTTGTCAAACACCGCGTTGGTGAAGCTGGCGGTGATGAAGCGGCTGAACGCGAACCCGAAGATGAGGTAGTACGCGAACAGGAGCAGCAGCACCCACGGCTGAAGCGTCAGCAGGAAAATCACGGTAAACAGCGCTGTCGGGACGCAGTGCAGCAGTCGAATGCCCACGCTGCCCGGCAGCCGCCCGACTGCGAGAATAAAGCTGTTGCGGATGATGGTGCGGAAATTCATCTGATACGTCACCATCATCGGGTACATGTACGTCACCGCGAGCGCCCAAAGGATGCCCAGCATCAGAATCAGCATCTGCGGAATGACCCACACGGCGTTTCCCACCGCCATATCACCATAGAAGCGCCAGCAGATGTAGACGAGGAACGGCACGCAGCCGGTAATCGTGCTGACGAGCAGCCCCTGCTTCCAGTTCGCCTTGATGTCATCCTTGTAGTCCGCCCACGGGAAGGCGTGTTCGTCACGCGCCCAGTTGCGGGTGACGTAGCTAAGTCCCGCCGTGAACGGGCCGGTAATCGCGATGCACGGAATCAGAATCAGCAGCGTGACGAAAATCATGTCGCTGCTGGTCTGCATGGCTTCGCGGAGGGCTGTCTGATCAATCGCGTCAATGACTGCACCCGTCTCGTCCACCTGCACCGTGCCCGCCAGCGTCATAATCAGGCTGACGACACACAGCGCAATCGCAATCATTGCGGGCAGCCACGCCACGAAGTACATCAGGTTCATGCGGCACAGCCCGCTCATGCGCGTGCGGAGCATCTCCATGAACAGCTGCCAGCGGTTCTTCGGCAGGTCGTCGGGCGTGTAGTCGCCCTTGCCGCTCTTGCCGTAGTAGTAGGAATTCATCAGCTTGTCAAACACAGTTTCGTCCTCCTCGTCAGGCGAATGTCATCCCCGATTTTCCACCTGCATCGAGGGATGATAAATCAGTTTCTTATTATACCATATTCCGCGCAAAAAGCAAAGAAAAACATGCTCTTCGCGAAAAATGTTACGAAATCGTCACAAAGTGACACAAAGCCCCGGTCAGCCGTTTTCTCGCTGACCGGGGCAAAAAAATCCGTATTACTGGCGTCCGCGCTTGCTGCGGCCGTAGATTTGCGCTTTCGCGTCCTCCATGGCATCGCCGTCTTCCGCCATATCGTCCGCGGTAAAGACCTGCTGCGCCTCGGCGCTTGCGGGCTTTTCGTTTGCCGCCACGTCGTCCGCCGTCTGCACCGCGTCCGCCGTTTCTGCCGTTTCAGGCTTTTCCTCTGCTTCCGGCGCATTCTCGCTTTCGTCCGCAATCATCACGCGCTCGTCTTCCGGCACTTCCTCGGTGTAATTGCGGCGTTCGCTGAGCTGCAGCTGCTCCTGCCCATCCTTCGGGCGATTCATCACGCGCCCGGCGATGCTCACTGCCAGCAGCACGGCAGAAATCACCGCCAGCACCGCGAAGATGTAGTACAGCGTCGTCAGCACACCTTGGAAGGTCGTCACGGCGGCAGGCAAGGTGTCCTCCGTGGGCAGCTCCTCCGCCACAAAGGGCTGCGGCGTGGTGACAGGCACCTGCGTCGGCACGCTCGTAGGCGCTGCCTGCTGCACCTGAATGATGTTGCCCTCAAAGGTCGTAGCCTCATCGAGTTCGTTGCGCAGGGTCGCGTCGAAGCGGAATTTGCCCACCATGTTCACCTGCACGTCGCGCATCGTCGTGAAGGACTCGCCGGGCGCAAGCAGGGCAATGTTCGCCAGTGACACGCCTGAGGACGAGACGGTGATGTTCTTCGCGTCATAATTGCCGGTGTTGGTCACGGTGGTGGTGAAGCGGATGACCGACGGCAGGGTGAACACAACATCCGTGCTGGCAGTCGTTTCCACCGTCAGGCTGGGTGCTTTCGCCGGGTCAATAGCGGTCAGCGGCAGGCGGCCCGTCGCCGTTTCAATGCCGGTCTTTCCCTCCATGCCCGTCACAGTGAACTGATATTCCGCCGTTTCGGTCATGGTGATGGTCTTTTCCAGCTTGACCGTCTTGCCCGCTTCCACCGTCACATCGGTAAACACCGTGTTCAGCGTCGGGTCAGTGACGGTGATGCCCGTGATGTTCTTCTTGCCCGTATTCTTGAGCGTCAGCGTCAGCTTGACTTCATCGCCGACATTGCCGCCCTTGCGATCCGCGGTCAGCGTTGCGTTCAGGTTGACCGTGCCGTACTTGATGGTCGCATCCGCCACCTTTTCGGTGTAGCTTTTGCCGCCCGCGGAGTAGGTGACAGTCGCGTTGGACGTGATGTTCTTCGTACCCATCGTCACGGTAAAGGTATGCGACTTCTTCTCGCCCGCCGGAATCGCGCCGATGCTCGCCGTGTTTGATGAAACAGCGGAGGACTCCTTGATGCGCACGCCCGTCACATCCACTGTACCGACGTTGCGGATTTCGTACACCACGCTCACTTCCTGTCCCTTGCGGGCGATACCGGGCGTGATGGTGCGGCTGACCTGAATTTCCGGTTCTGCCTGCACCTGCGAAATGCGCTTGACAAAGTTGTTGCTCGCGTTGGAAACGATGCCGTTTTCATCCTTGCGGGGATAGCGCACGCGGAACGCCAGCTGTCCGGCGTTCAAATCCGCCTGCGTCACGTTCCACGCAATCGTGCAGCTCTGGCTTGCGCCCGCGTCCAGCAGCGGCGTGCCGAACGCCTCGATGATGCTGCCGTTGGGGTCAAGCACCGACACGGGGGACGTGAACTTCTCGTCCGTTACGTTCGTCACGCGAATCGTGACGGTAATTTCCTCCGGCGCGGTGAACTGGTACTTGGAGAAATCCAGTTCCACCTTAATCGGCAGCGTGCTGGCGGTGCTTTCCGCCCCGGCAATGCTCACCAGCCCCAGCAGCATCAGCAGAGCACAGAAAAGCGCAAAAATCCGTTTCTTCATCATATCCCCATCGGGCAGCGCACAGCCGCCCTTCCTCCTTCCGCGCCATGCGCCGGAAAAGGCGGACGCATCGAGCAGAAATCATGCCTGTCCACTTCCCTTGGAAATGGAACCACATACCCTATCCTATTTTACTCGTTAACAGCCCCTTCTGTCAAGGTGCACGCCCCTTGGAAATGTAAAATGTTCATCGAAAAGACGGTTTCTGTGGCGAAATTTTCGTTTTTTCCCGCCGGACGGTTGTTTTTTTTCGCATGTCCACCTTGAAAAATCGGGCGGAGAACAGTATAATAAAGACAGCTAACTGAACGTGTCCCGCAGATTTTTTCGCTGCGGACGCGAAAAATAAGGAGGCAGTACCCCTATGGACGTCAAGACCGCTTATGAACAATGGCTGCATGATTTTGCCGCCGATGCCGATACGATTGCCGATTTGAAAGCAATTGCGAATAACCCCGCGGAAATCGAAGACCGCTTCTATACCGAGCTTTCCTTCGGTACAGCGGGGATGCGCGGCGTACTGGGCGCAGGCATGAACCGCATGAACCGCTACAACGTCCGCCGGGCAACGAAGGGCTTGGCAAAGTACCTGCTGCAGAATCCGCAGGAAGCGCAGCGCGGCGTGGTAATTGCGTATGACAGCCGCCGCTTCTCCGCCGAGTTTGCCCGCGATACGGCGCTCGTGCTGGCGCAGGAGGGCGTTCCGGCGTATCTGTTTGACGCGCTTCGTCCTGTCCCGATTCTGTCCTACGCGGTTCGTCACCTCCACGCCATCGCCGGCATCGTCATCACTGCCAGCCACAATCCGCCGCAGTACAACGGCTATAAGGTCTACGCCGAGGACGGCGCGCAGGTCGGCCCGGAAGCCGCGGACGGTATCACCGCGTTTATCCGTTCTACCCCCTATACCGACTGCAAGCTGATGGACGAAGAAGAAGCCAAAGCGAAGGGGCTGCTGAAAATCATCGGCAACAAGGAAGTCGATGACGACTACATTGCGCAGGTCAAGACGCTGTGCATCCAGCCGGAGCTGCTTGCCGAGGAAGGCAGCAAGCTTTCCATCGTCTACACGCCCATCCACGGTTCTGGCAACGTGCCGGTTCGCCGCATCCTGCGCGAAGTCGGCATCAGCAACGTCTCCGTCGTCAAGGAGCAGGAGCTGCCCGACCCGAACTTCTCCACCGTCAAGGTGCCGAACCCGGAAGACCCCGGCGCGTTCGTTCTTGCCATCAAGCTGGCGGATGAAGTCGGCGCGAAGGTCATTTTCGCCACTGACCCCGACTGCGACCGTCTGGGCGTCGCCGTCAAGACCGGCAATGGCGACTGGCAGCTGCTGACCGGCAACCAGATCGGCTGTGTGCTGCTGCACTACATCCTCTCCACCAAGCAGAAGCAGGGAACGCTGCCCAAGAACGGCGCGGCGGTGAAGTCCATCGTGTCCACGTCGCTGGCGAACAAAATTGCTGCTTCCTTCGGCGTGGAGATGTTCGAGACGCTGACGGGCTTCAAGTTCATCGGCGAGAAGATTCAGCAGTTTCAAGACACCGGCTCTCACACGTTCCTCTTCGGCTTCGAGGAGAGCTACGGCTTCCTGTCCAGCACGTTCGTGCGCGACAAGGACGGCGTGAATGCCTCCCTGCTGATTGCCGAGGTCGCTTGTGCCTGCGCCGCGCAGGGCATCACGCTCTATGATTATGTGCAGTCCATCTTCCGCGAATACGGCTATTTCGTGGAAAAGGTCGTCAGCAAGACGCTTCCGGGCAAAGACGGCTTGACCCGCATGAAGGAAATCATGAAGGACCTGCGCGAGAATCCCCCGAAGGAACTCTGCGGCATGAGGGTCACGGCGGTTCGCGACTATTTGAAGGGCACGCGCACTGCGGACGGAAAGGTCGAACCGACAGGTCTGCCGAAGTCCGACGTGCTGTACTTCGAGCTGGAGAAGGGCAACTGGGTCTGCGTGCGTCCGTCCGGCACGGAGCCGAAAATCAAGCTGTACGTCAACACCAACGCGAGCGACAAGGCGGACGCGGAGAAGCTGAATGCGGATCTGCGCGTTGCGTCCGAGGCGCTGCTGGACTAAGGGCTTTGCAACGGAATAGGCAATAACGGCGCGGGTCGTGCTTCCTGATATGGGCGGCACGACCCGCGGTTTTTTATTGTTTCATTGATGATTGGCAGCTTGAAAGCAAAGTAGATTGGCGAATCAAGCATCATTTTGCCGCTGCTCTCGTCGCCTCTGCGGAGGCGAAGTTGTTACTTTCTGTTGCGACAGAAAGTAACCAAAGAACGCCCAGAGGGGGCTGAAAAGCGAAAGAGCGGGGATTTCAGCCCCCTCTGGACTCCCCCCGCCACCTCAATTTCTTGCGGGAAAGAGCAGCATTTGCTTGGCAAGCTGGTCACTTTTGCATAATTGTGCATGAAAAGTACACCGATTTATCGGCTTATCGACAAGGAAGTTCCTTTCAATCTTCCGCGAAGCATTATTTTCATGACTTTTCTTGGCACAATTCGAGATACGCATCAATCACCTTCCGAAAATCCGCTTGCAGTGCTTCGCGTGTCTCTCCTTCATACGAAATCAGACTGCGAACGCCCTGCACCTTGCCAAAGAACACGCCGTCCGCGTCGGAAAATTCGACCGAACCGACACTGCCTTTGTCCGTCATCGTTTGCTTCAATTTGTCCATTGCCTGATTATTCCACCCAAAACACCGCCGCATCGTGCTTCCCCAGCGTCGCCGTCACCCCGTCCGCCAAATGCAGTTTCTCCCCCGTCCACAATTCGCTTGCTTCCGAGTACGTCCCTTCCAGCATTTCGCCTGTCACGCGAACCGTCCGCGTCTCTTCCGACAGATTGAACAGCGCCACATACAGCCCCGTGCCGTCCCTGCGCGGCGCAATCCACACGCTTTCGTCCTCCGTCGTCCACAGCGGATGGGCGCACGCGCTCGTCTTTTCAATCGCCAGCACATCCCG
>ERZ773143.2624-NODE-2624-length-12540-cov-9.375330_pt1 | contig 12540 bp, 10 predicted proteins | sample MGYA00580852_ERZ773143 | MGnify/ENA primary metagenome ERZ773143 (study PRJEB29015, sample SAMEA2737853) | human gut metagenome | biome: human gut; feature: human-associated habitat; material: faeces | place: China | collected 2012 ... | reverse complement strand
AATGGCTTGCGGTTATAATAATATCCGGTTGCCGGAATGGGCAGATCGCCAGCAAAAGCTTGCAGAGTTGCTGGTCGGCGATAGAAAACGAAAATCGAATAGCTTGTCTAAGCGTTAAAGAGACTATAGGGTTTGTACTGTTTCTGAGATAAACAGTAAAGTCCGTAGTCTCTTTTTTATTTGATAAGAAATGCTTTGCGGAAGAAACCCAGGTGTTTTTTCTGCGAAGAATGTGTCAGAAACGCTCATGAAAAGTGGAAAATAAAAAAGGGAATGGAGATGGAAAAATGGATCAGACCTACATGAAAGAAAAACCAGTTGTCCCGCTGCTGCTTTCGATGGGAATCCCGGTCATCATATCGATGATCGCCGGGGCACTCTACAATATCGTGGACAGCATTTTCGTGGCAATGATCAGTGAGGACGCGATGACGGCGGTTTCGCTTGTCTATCCGATCCAGAACCTCGCGCACGCAGCCGGGGTTGGGTTTGGTGTTGGTATCAATGCGATGGTGGCGAGACGCCTTGGCGAAGGAAAAACACGGATGGCGAACCAGACAGCATCGCAGGGAGTATTTTTAAGTGCCTTACATGGAATGATTTTAACGATTTTAGGAATGGCGGTGATTCCGTATTTCCTGCGGATGTTTACGAGCGATGAGGTAACGATTTCCTACGGACTGACGTATTTTTGCAATGTGTTTCTGTTTTCAACGATTGACACGATGGGAATGGCATATGAAAAGGTCTACCAGTCGGTTGGAAAGATGAAAATATCGATGGCAGCCGTCTTGATTGGATGCGGCGTCAATATCGTGCTGGACCCGATCTTTATCTTTGGATTAGGCCCCATGCCGGAACTGGGAATCTGCGGTGCGGCGTGGGCGACAGGAATCGGGCAGACGGCGTCGCTGCTGTTTTATTTGATTTTAAACCATGTGAAACCGTTAAATGTGGAGATTTCGCTGCGGGAAATGCGTCCGTCGAAGGAGATCTGCGGCGGTATGTATTCAGTCGGAATCGCGGCAACACTCAATATGGCGCTGACATCCCTGCTTCTGACGGCGCTCAATGCGATTCTGGCACCATTTTCGCAGGTATATATTCTGGTGCTGGGTGTTTACTACAAGCTGCAGGCACTGCTTTATCAGGGAGCCAGCGGCGTGGTGCAGGGAATGCGCCCGCTGATCGGTTACAATTACGGTGCAGGCGAGCAGGAGAGGGTAAAAAAGATCTTCCGCGCGGCCCTTATGATTGTTGGCATTATCATGACAGCGGGAACCCTGCTTGGCGAGCTGGTGCCGGATTTCCTGATGGGGCTGTTTACGCAGACGCCTTCGACGGTGGAGATCGGCAGAACGGCGCTCCGGATCATCAGCCCGGGCTTTGTCATGTCAACGGTTTCCGTCATTGCTTCCGGCGCGTTTGAGGGACTTGGAATGGGACTTAAATCTCTGAAAATTTCCCTGATGCGCTATGCCGTGATTATCATTCCGATCGCATTTGTGCTCAGCCGGATCATCGGTCCTACCGGTGTCTGGCACGCGTTCTGGCTGGCAGAGCTTATCACGGCAGTGTATGCTGGGGCGAGCTGGAAGCGGACGATTACTGTGTCTTTATAGGGCGTTTTTGGTCTCAAAAAGGCTGCATATATGTGAGGCTAAAAACGTTACTGTTCACACGCGCCCAGTAACGGGATTTTGCCGATGCTTGACTTTACTAGGTATTTGTGTAAAATAATAAGTGGCTGATCGGAACTTCGGCAGATTCGGGCGATGTAAAGCTATGCATTGCCGGGATGTCAGGTACCGGGCGGACAATGATTTACAGTCAGTACACATTTGTACAGAAAAGAAGGTAAGTAAAATGACAAAGATTGATATTATTTCCGGTTTCCTGGGTGCAGGAAAGACTACGTTTATTAAACAGCTTTTAAAAGAAGCAATTTCAGGCGAGAAAGTCGTTCTGATTGAAAATGAATTTGGACAGATCGGCATTGACGGCGGTTTTTTAAAAGACGCTGGCATCGAGATCCGTGAGATGAACTCCGGCTGTATCTGCTGCTCTCTGGTCGGCGATTTTGGACGTTCCCTCGAGGAAGTTCTGACCAAATATCAGCCGGATCGTGTTATCATCGAGCCGTCAGGCGTCGGCAAGCTGTCTGATGTTATGAATGCAGTAAAAAATGTAGCTTCTGAGATTGAGGTTATGTTAAACAGTGCGGTTACCGTGGTAGATGTCAACAAATGCCGTATGTATATGAAGAACTTCGGTGAGTTTTTCAACAACCAGATCGAAAATGCAGGCACGATCGTGTTAAGCCGTACCGATGTAGCGGATCCGAAGAAGGTACAGGGCGCGGTTGAGATGCTTCGCCAGCACAATGCAAAGGCAACCATCGTGACCACTCCATGCAGCGAGCTGACCGGCGCACAGCTTCTTGAGATGATCGAGCAGGAAGATGATATGGCAGAGGAGCTGATGAAAGAGGCAAGAGAGCATATGCATGAGCATCATCACCATCATGATCACGATGACCATGACGAGGATGAGCACGAACATCATCATCACGACCACGAGGACGGCGAAACCTGCTCCTGCGGACATCATCACCATCATCATCACCACGGGCATGACGCAGACGAAGTGTTCATGTCTGTCGGCGTAGAAACTGCAAACCGTTACGAGCAGGACGAGGTCAAGGCGATGCTGGACAAGCTGTCCGACGAAGAAGAGTACGGCACGGTGCTGCGCGCCAAGGGCGTGCTGCAGAACGCGGCGGGCGACTGGTTCCAGTTTGACTATGTGCCGGGCGAGAGCCAGTTCCGTCCGGGTACGCCGGATTACACCGGCCGCCTGTGCGTCATCGGTGCGCACATCGACGAAAAAGCACTGCGGGAGCTGTTCAAGGCATGAGCGAACAGGAATTTACACCAGTCTACCTGATTACCGGCTTCCTCGAAAGCGGCAAAACCCAGCTCATCAACTCCATGCTGACGGACGACAACTTCTCGCGCGGACAGAAGACGCTGGTCATCTGCTGCGAAGAGGGCGTTGAGGAATACGAAACGGCGAAGAACACGACCGTTGTCGTCCTCGACGAAGCGGACGAGATGAACACGAAGAAGATGGAAGCGCTGGACAAGGAGTATCAGCCGGAGCGCGTCATCATCGAGTACAACGGTATGTGGCTCATTCAGGAGCTGTACGACGCCCTGCCCGACAACTGGCTCATCTACCAGAGCCTGGCCACCGCCGACGGTACGACCATCAAGACCTACGCGGGCGACAGCGCCATGCGCAGCCTGCTGCTGGACAAGCTGCGCGGCAGTGAGCTGCTGGTCGTCAACCGCGCCGAGGCTGTCAACGACGACGAGAGCCGCCAGCTCATCCACAAGCTGGTGCGCCAGGCCAGCCGCCGCTGCGACATCGCCTACGAGTTCAAGGACGGCAGTGTCGCCTATGACGACATCCCCGACCCGCTGCCCTTCGACGTGGACGCGCCGGTCATTGAGATCCCCGAGGAGTTCTTCGGTATATGGTACATGGACTGCATGGACGACCCGAAGAAATATGACGGAAAGACGGTAAAATATCTGGCTCAGGTCTGCCAGACCCCCCAGGCCGGCAAGGGCGCGTTTGTGCCCGGACGCTTTGCCATGACCTGCTGCGTGCAGGACATCCAGTTTGTGGGCATGCCCTGCAAGTACGACGATTACAAGTCGCTGGAGCAGCGCAGCTGGATCAACATTACGGCCAAGGTCAACGTCAAGTACCACCCCATCTACAAGGGCCAGACCCCCGATTCCACCGGCCCTGTCCTGACCGCCATCTCCGTCGAGCCGGGCGAAAAGCCCGCGCAGGACGTGGTGATGTTCAGCTGATATTGCAATAGAAAAGCACCTGCCTTCGATAAAAAGGCAGGTGCTTTTTGATTGACAGGCATTTTCCGAAACGTGCCGCGGAGCGGTCAAGACCGCTCCCTACGGGCTGACGTTCGCGGGTGCTTTGTAGGGAGGGGTCTTGACCCCTCCGTCGGGTAGACAGGGCGCTGATGTGGCGTCTGCTAACGGAAAACCTCCGGGCCGGGCATGCCCGGCCCCTACGGCGCAAAAATTACCCTCTCGTCCCCGCGATCTTGGAATCGGTGCTCCAACCCTGCAAATCGGTGGGCGTCAGGCTGCTCATCCAATTTTCGCGCTCGGTCTCCCACTGGTCCCAGGCGGCCTGGCTGCGGATGGCGGTGCCGCTCTCAAAGGCATCGTCCCACGGGTTGGCCGGGTCGGGGTCGGTGGGGTCCCAGCCGCGCTTCTCGGTGTCGGCGGGGTCGGTGTAGATCGTGCCGGGCTTTCCCATCGGGCCGGGGTCGTCGGCGTCGTTGTAGATGATGACCGGCGTGCCCAGCGGGCAGTTGTCGTAGATCCACTTCACGTCCACCACGGCCAGCCGGATGCAGCCCAGACTGGCGCGGGTGCCCAGCAGGTTGAACTCGTCGTACTCCACATCGTCCTTGTGCTGGCTGTAGTAGGGCACGCTGTGGAACAGGTAGCTGTCATAGATGCGGGTCGCGTACTGGCCGTAGCTCGGGCCCATCAGCAGCCGCCAGCTGTAGTCCACCGGGGTCGAAAAATACCCGGTGGGGGTGTCCATGCCGCCGCTGCACACCATCGCCATGAACGGCACAGCGTACTTTTTTGTGGCAGAATCCACGGCGTAGACCGTGACCACGCCGCCTGCGTTGTTGACCGCCAGCAGGTAGGGGCAGCCCTCCTTCGCGTCCAGCGTCAGGCCGTAGGCGGCAAACTGCGTTTCCAGCCCGGCCAGCGTCTTGGCGGCGTTGTCGTCCCAGGTCGTCGGGTCCTTGATCTGCGGCGCGTCCTTGGTGGCGTTGCTCGTGGCCGTCGCCATCGCGGGGGCCACTGTCGGCTCGGGCGTCGGCGTGGGGCTTGTCTCCGGCGTGGCGGTGGGGGCCGCCGTGGACTGCGGCGTCGGGGCGGGCAGCACGTCCTGTGGGGTGTTGGGCATCTGCACGCAGGCACACAGCAGCGCAGCTGTCAGCAGAAACGGAAAAATGCGGCGTAGAATCGACATAAAATCTCCTTAGTGTTTGGTGACGCCGTACTCCTCGGCCACGAATTTCTCCAGCGCGGCAAAGCTGCGGCGGACTTTTTCGGTCTCGATGCAGTACGCCATGCGGAAGTAGCCGGGGCAGCCGAAGCTGTCACCGGGGACCAGCGCCAGGTCATATTTCAGCGCCTTTTGGCAGAACGCCTTTGCGTCGTCCTCCAGCGCCTTCGGGAAGATGTAGAACGTGCCGTCCGGCTTGACGACGGTGAAGCCCAGCGCGATCAGCTCGTCGTAGATCAGGTTCATGTTCGTCTCGTAGACGGACAGGTCGCTGGTCACGTCAAGGCAGCGCTCGACGGCCATCTGGATGAGGGACGACGGGCAGTTGTGGCCGGTCCCGCGGGAGATCTGGCCGCACATCGGCACGATGTACGCGGCGTCTTCGCACCGCGGGTTGGCGGCCACATAGCCGATACGCTCGCCCGGCACGCTCAGACTCTTGGAGAAGGAGTAGCAGGTGAGCGTATCATCGTAGAATTTAGCGGGGTAGGGCGTGACCCTGCCGCCGAACGAAATCTCGCGGTACGGCTCGTCGGAAATCAGGAAGATGTGGTGGCCGTATTTGGCGCTTGTCGCGGTCAAAAAGTCGGCCAGCTGCTGCAGGGTCTCCTCGCTGTAGGCGGTGCCGCTGGGGTTGTTGGGGCTGTTGATGAGCACGGCGGCGGTGTTCTCGTCCACGAGCTGCGCGAACGCCTCAAAGTCGATCTGAAAGTCCGCGCACCGCGGCGGCGTCACGCGCAGGGTAAGCCCCGCGCCCTCGATGTACGGCTTGTACTCGGGGAAGAACGGCGCAAACGTTACGATGTTCTGCCCGGGCACGCCGACGCAGCGCACAGCATGGGCCAGCGCACCCGCCGCGCCCGTCGTCATAAAGATATGGTCGGCGGTGTAGTCCATGCCGAACCGGCGGTTCAGGCTTTCGGCCACGGCCTTGCGGGCGGACGGCAGCGTCAGCGTCGGCGTATAGCCATGCAGCCTGACGGGGTCGGTGTGGGCCAGCAGGTCCGCGCAAGCTGCGGTGAACTGCGGCGGGCAGGGGACAGACGGGTTGCCCAGCGAGTAATCGAACACGTTCTCATAGCCGATCTCCGCGCCGCGGGCGGTGCTCCATTCAGAAATCTGACGGATAACCGACTTGGAGCCCAGCATATCTTTATAGTGCTGTGCAATCATAATAACAGCTCCTTTTTGTGAAAAATGTTGTAATTTGACCCGTTCACAGCAGTCCGTAGGGGCCGGGCATGCCCGGCCCGCAGCCTTGCCGTTGTATCCCCCTTAACGGTTTGCATCGTAGGGAGGGGTCTTGACCCCTCCGCGGGGCGTCGGGGACGCCGCCCCCTACAACGATCCGCAAGGCTTCTCCTTATCGCAAACGGGCACGGCGGCCTGTGGGCAGGCCGCCCTACGTATGGTCCGTAAACTTCTGCTACGCGGGCGTCGGGGCCGCCCCGGAACGGTCCGGTCAAATCCCGTCTCCGGGCAATCTCCCGGCATTCCAGGCGTTTCGGGCGCCCTGGTCACTCACATCACCCCAAAACAACCTTCTCCAACCCCTGGGTATCCTCGGCCAAATATTCTGCCCCGGCTTCGGTCAGCTCCTCGCGGGTCCGGAACCCCCACAGCACCCCGCAGCAGGGCAGGCCCGCGTTGTGGGCGGTCTCCACGTCCACATTGCTGTCACCGACGTACAGCACACTGCCGTCGGCCTCGACGCCAAGGTGCGCCATCAGGGCGCGCGTCCCCTCGGGGGCGGGCTTCGTGGGTACGTCGGGCAGCGCACCGCGGACGACCTCAAACAGGTCGGCGTCAAAGTACCGCGCGACCACGGCGCGGGCAAACTCGTCCGCCTTGTTGGAGAACACCGCCATCCGCACCCCGGCGGCCTTTAGCCGGGCCAGCAGCGCCGGCATACCGGGGTACGGCGCGGTCTTGTCGTGCATGTGCGCGCCGTAGACCTTATCAAACTCGGCCAGTGTCGCGGCCAGCTGCTCCGGGCTGCGGCAGCTTGCGGGGCTGAACCGCTCCACCAGCTTCGGGATGCCGTTGCCCACAAAATAGCGGTACTGCGCAGTTTCATACTGCGGCCAGCCGTGGGCGGCGCAGACGCGGTTCGCGGAGTCGGCCAGGTCGTCAATCGTGTTCAGCAGGGTCCCATCCAAATCAAACAGTACGGTTTTATACATTTCTCAAAACCTCTTTGCACAAGAAATCACTCTTATTATAGTTGCATTTGACGAAAACAGCAAGCCGCCGCGCTCATTTACCGTAAAAAAGATGTAAATTCTCAAAAAGCTGTTCCCATTTGCACGATTTATGGTATTATATAAGGTAGCACGTAAGGAGGTTTCTCGAATGGATTTGTTTTTTGATTTGCTGCGTTCGGTCATCTACGGTGTGATCGAGGGCATTACCGAGTGGCTGCCCATCTCCAGCACCGGCCACATGATCCTGGCCGAGCAGGTACTTAAATTCAGCTTCAGCGCCGAATTTATGGAGATGTTCCGCGTCGTCATCCAGCTGGGCGCGATCCTGGCCGTTGTGGTCATGTATTTCAAAAAGCTGTGGCCCTTCTGCGTTGACAATGGCCGTGACTCCGGCCTGGCAAAGCACATCCGCTGGCCGGTCATGCGGCTGTGGTTCAAGATCATCGTCGCCTGCCTGCCCGCCGCCGTGCTGGGCCTGGCGCTGGACGACTGGATCGACGCACATTTTTATAACAGCGTCGTCGTCGCGGTCATGCTGATCGTCTACGGCATCGCGTTCATCCTCATCGAGCGCCGCCCCCGTGTGCCCACCACCACCAAGCTGAGCCGCATCACCTACAGGCAGGCGCTTATCGTCGGTGCGTGGCAGGTGCTGGCGCTCATCCCCGGCACGTCCCGCAGCGGCTCCACCATCATCGGCGGCCTGCTCTGCGGCATGAGCCGCGCCTGCGCGTCCCAGTTCACCTTCTTCCTGGCCATCCCGGTCATGGCGGGCGCGTCGGGCCTCAAGCTCGTCAAGTTCCTGGCGGGCGGCGGCGTCTTTACGGTTGGCGAGATCGGCGCGCTGCTGGTCGGCTGCATCGTGGCGTTTGTCGTCTCCATTCTGGCCATCCGCTTCCTGATGGACTACGTCAAGAAGCACACCTTCACGGCCTTCGGCTGGTACCGCATCGCCCTGGGCATCGTCGTCCTGGGTGTCTGGGCCCTGCAGACATTCGTGCTGGCGTAACATTGTAAAGGCAACACCGCATAATTCCCGCCTTACGGCTTAAGCGCCGCTCCGGCGGCTGCGGCACGGCATCTGCGTTGCCAAAATGCTCGATAATACACAAAGTATTATCTGCGCTTTTGGCTTAGCAGCTGCCGCACCTCGCTCGCCGTATCGGCACTTAGAATTATGCGGTATTGCCTAAATAAAAAGCTGCTGTCTCCCGGCATGGGGGACAGCAGCTTTTTTGTTTGGTGGGTGCAAAGCCTCCCTTGTCAAAGGGAGGTGCCGCCAAAGGCGGCGGAGGGATTCCGTCGGGCTTTACGGGGGCTGCTTGCCCGGGCAAGCGGGCAGAGCCTCTCCGGCCTGCTTCGCGGCCACCTCTCCACCGTGTGGGGAGGCTTGCTTCGGACGGCTTCGCCGTCCCGCGAAAGGCTCCCCTTACAGGGGAGCTGGCCGAGCCCGCGAGGCCTGAGGGGCTTTTGTAGGGCCTTGCGTCAGCGCCCGTTACTCTCTTTTACGCTTGCTATACAGCACGGCAGCCGCACCGCCGGAAATTACCAGCAGTGCCCACAGCAGGGCGAGGTTGACGTCGTCGCCAGTGGCGGGAATCGCGCTGGCCGCCTGTACGGCGGGGGCAGCGGTTACGGCGGGTGCTGCTGTCGGGATCGTGGTGGGGGCTGCCGTTGCCGTCGGTGCAGCTGTCGGCGCTGCCGTGGCCTGCGGGGCCTCGGTGGGGGCCGGGGTCGGCGTGGGCTTCGTCTGCAAGGCGGCAAGTGCGTCCTCAATGGCCTTAGCCATGGCGTCCACGACGCTCTGCTCGTCGATCTTCTTGCCGCGGATGACCGCATTGACAGCGGTGTCCACCGCGGTCAGGTCAAGGTAATCGTCGCGGTTCAGCGCAGCGGCCTGGGCAAGGGCGGCGTCCACGGCGGTGTAGTCGGCGTCCTTCAAAACCAGCCCGTTCAGGGCGTTCTGGAGAGCCAGCGCCATGGCGTCCACGTCGCTCTGCCGGGCGATGCTGTAGCCGCGCACCACGGCGTTGACAGCGTCATCCACGGCGGTCAGGTCAACATAGTGGTCGCGCACCAGCGCATTGACCGCGTCCAGCGCGGCATCCACGGCGGTGTAGTCGGCGGGGACCGTGATGGTATCCCAGCTGAACGTGGCGTGGCTGCCGCCCTTGATCCAAGTCACGCCGGGGTGCGCGTTGGCGTTCAGCGCATCCACAAGGGCATCGGCGTTGAAGTCGCTGATGGGCTGGCCGCACTGCGTCTCGTCAAAATTGGGGTCTGCCCCGGCAGTGCCCGCGCTCCAGTCAACGACAAGGCGCACGACTGCGGCACAGGTGTTGCCGTCGGGCAGGCTGACCGGCCAGTAGCAGCTGCTGACGCTGCTGTCCACAATGGCCGCAACATAGGTGATGTTCTCCGGCTCTGCGCAGGTGAAATTGTTGGAGACAGCAAGGCAGTTGCGGATGGTAACGCCCGGCTGGCTGTAGAAATCAAAATTTGCACCCAGAATGCCGCCGACAGCGGAATCCACGTAGCCGCAGGAAACGGAGCCGTTGAACCAGCAGTCGGAGATCAGGGAATCGGCGGAGGAATTTTCCCACTGACCGACCAGACCGCCGACTGTGTCGCAATCCTCTGTGGAGGAGGTGCTGACGACGACAGCATCGGAGCCGCAGCCGATGATTTGGGAGTCCCATGTACACTGACCGACCAGACCGCCCAGCATTTTGTTGCCAGCGGCGCTCTCGACGCGGCCAGAGGTGTAACAGTTCAGAACGGTGGAGCCGTTGGCCCAGTCAGCCAGAATGCCCTCTACCAGATGGTCGTTGGCGGAGTAGATGTCAGCGTTCAGTATGTTCAGGTTTTGCACCAAAGCTCCGTCAGAAAGGATGCCGAACAAGCCCTGTCGGTCGGCGCTGGACTTGGAAGTAAGGTTTGTAATGTAATGATTTTGGCCGTTGAACGTACCACCGAAGAATAGGCTGTGATTGGAGCCGATACCGATGGAACGCCACTCATGCCCGGCAAGGTCGAGGTCAGCGTCCAGATAAATCGTCTTTCCGGCCATGGTGTTGCCGCCATTGACGATTTCTGCCAGACCCGCCAGCTGTTCGGCGGTGGTGAGGCGAAATTCCGTGTCGGTGTCGTTGTACCAGCTTACATCGCTTGTGCCGTCCCACGATTTATAAGTGGGGGGGTGACAGCGAAAGCCGAGAGTGGCAGCGCGGTGCAGCAGAGCACCAGCGCCAGCAGCATCGCGAGGAGCTTGCGGTGAGCTTTCATGGATTCGCGTCCTTTCTGTAGTAAAATACAATATATAGTTATTTTAATACACGGTAGGATAAAATGCAAGGCGCATAATGAAATTTGACTGACACAAAAACGGAACAGATGTGCAATCCGTTCCGTTGAAAACACTTTTGCGGTTGGCTTTCCGCTTTTTTGTTACCTCTTCGGGAACGTCACCCGTATGGTCGTCCCGGTGCCGACCTGGCTCTGCAGGTCAATTTTTGCGTCGTGCAGCAGGGCAATGTGCTTGACGATGGCAAGCCCTAAGCCCGTGCCGCCCGTGGCCTTGGAGCGGCTCTTGTCCACGCGGTAGAACCGCTCAAACACGCGGGTCTGGCTGTCCTGCGGGATGCCGATGCCGTTGTCCTCGACCTCAAAATACGGGCAGCCGTCGCCGCCTACACCGCAGCGCAGCTCCACATGGCCGCCCGGGCGGTTGTAGCGGATGGCATTGTCGCACAAATTCTGCGTCAGTTCGCTCAATTGGTCGCGGCTGCCGCGCACAGTGGCGGGTCTGGCATCGTATTGCAGCGTCACGTAGGCCCGGCGGGCGTTGACCGTCATGTTCTGGGCCGTCTCCTTGACCAGCGCGGCCAGATCCACAGGGGCCATCTCAGTCACAGGCTCGCGGCTGTGGCTGGCCTGGGTGCTGTCCAGCTCACTCAATTGCAGAATGTCGCTGACCAGCGCGATCATCCGCTGTGCCTCCTTGTGGATGCGCGCGGCGAAGGTCGGCACGTCGGCGGGCTTTGCCATGCCGGTCTCGATCAGCTCGGCATAGCCGGAAATGCTCGTCAGCGGGGTTTTCAGCTCGTGGCTGACGTTGGCCGTGAACTCGCGGCGCATCGTCTCGTTGTCCTCGCGCAGCTTGCGGTCCGTCTGGATCGTCCGCGCCAGCGGGATCAATTCTTCATACGGCACATCGGCCTCAATCGTGTCCAGATGCTCGGCCAGATGGTTGATGGGCTGCACCATGCGGCGGGTCAGCCACCAGCTGAACAGCGTGGCAGCGAGCAAAATCAGCACGACTGCGCCGCACAGCAGCGGCAGGGTGTCGGTGCTCAGGCCCCAGATGTTCGCGACGTCCTCGCCCACGCGCAGCACCTGCGCGCCCTCCGGCAGGTCGATGCGCACGGCGTAGTAGTGCGTCTCCAGCTGCAGCGTCTCGCTCTCGCGGGTGATGCACGCGGAACCGCTCGCCATTGCCTGTTGAAATTCCGGGCGGTCGGCGTGGTTGGGCAGGTCGGTCTGGGCCGCGTAGATGTCGCCGTTTACGTCCACGATGTAGGAACCGAGCTTGGTGTCGTACAGCACCGTGCCGTCTGTGTCGATGAGGGTGATGCGCAGGGGGCAGTTCTCAGGCAGCAGGTTCAGCAGCGTGGTAGCGCTGTGGGTGTCCTGTGCCTCGTAGGCTGCGGCGTAGCCATGGCAGATCTGCATCAGGTAATTGTCAATGCGTTCTGCGTAGCTGCGCTGAAAAAGCGCCGTCGCCGCCGTCAGCACGGCCAGCGCGCAGAGCAGCCCGGTCAGGATCAGGCCGCGCCGGTAGCGGCGGGTCATGCTGAGGGGTTGGCGCGTGCGGCGTTCGTCGTCAGTCATCGCTGCCCTCCGTGCTCAGCTTGTAGCCCACCTTGCGCACGGTGCGGATGGCCTCGCCCGCCGCGCCGAGCTTCTGGCGCAGCGTGCGGACGTGCATGTCGATGGTGCGGGATTCCAGTAAATCGTCGGTGTCCCAGACGTCCTTCATGATGCGCTCGCGGGCCAGGACCTCCTCCGGGTGCTCCAAAAACAGATGCAGCAGCGCGTATTCCTTGAAGGTCAGCTCCACGGGCACGCCGCCCACCCGGACGGTGCGGGACACGTCGTCCAGCACGATGTCCCCGAAGCGCAGCGTGGACGCGGCGGGCGCGGGGGCGGC
>ERZ773143.2617-NODE-2617-length-12598-cov-2.956470_pt1 | contig 12598 bp, 8 predicted proteins | sample MGYA00580852_ERZ773143 | MGnify/ENA primary metagenome ERZ773143 (study PRJEB29015, sample SAMEA2737853) | human gut metagenome | biome: human gut; feature: human-associated habitat; material: faeces | place: China | collected 2012 ... | reverse complement strand
CAGTATTTCAGGTCGGCCAAGCGGACATTGAATTTCATAGCAATAGCTCCGGGTACATCACCACTTTTCACAGTATATACCAAACGGGCCCGTCCGTCCTGTCCCAAAGCCTGTGCATGCACTTTAATCCGGTTTTTAGGATCGGCGGTCCGATCGCTATCGTTGAAATATTTACTGCGGTTACAAGCAAAAATAGAATCCTGATTATCGATAAAACTACCGATATGGTTATAAGGCATCTTCAAAGCGTACGATTTTCCAAAACCGGCAGGAATAACGTCGGCCCGGTACTGAGGGTTCAAATCACGCAATTCTTCAACAGAAAAATCCAGCTTGGCCGCAATTTGCTCGAAATGCAAAGCATCGTTCACCATAATACTGTCACACATCGGCGGCAAGGTTGATTCTATCGGGAAAATGCCATGTTCTTTATAATAAGCGAATACATAATTCGCAGCGATAAAAGCGGGCACATATCCCCGGGTCTCTCTAGGCAGATGATAGTATATATCCCAATAATTCTTTTTTCCTCCGGAACGACGAATCGCTTTATTGACATTCCCCGGCCCACAGTTATAAGCAGCTATCACCAGAATCCAGTCTTCATAAATAGCATACAGATCGTTCAGATAGCGAACTGCCGCCTGAGTTGCTTTTACCGGATCACGGCGTTCGTCGACATAGGAATTGATTTCAAGCTTATACATTTTCCCTGTGCCGTACATGAATTGCCACAATCCACAGGCCCCCGCCCTGGATAAAGCTTTCGGATTTAAAGCACTCTCGATTACAGGCAAATATTTCAGTTCCAAAGGCATACACTCTGCATCCAACGCTTCTTCGAAAATGGGGAAATAATATTCACTCCGTCCTAACATATTGGCTACCTGCAACCGTTTTTTCACCGTATACAGTTCGATGTACGTACGGACAATATCGTTGAACGACAATGGAACGGCAGATTGTAAAGAATCCAAACGCAACAGATAAACCGAATCGTTACAGGGAATAATATTTTTACAACTCTCTGCTATACAAAGCGAATCGACATAATAAGTACTATCCCGTTTCCCTGTATACCAGCTCGTATAATAATAATCCAATTTCTCCAGAAAAGATTCCGGAATAGAATCCGTTATAATCTGATTTTCAATTACAGTATCTTGCTCTACCGAAGCAACACAATCCTCAGACACCACATTCACCCCGCATACACCATGATATAGCAGACAGGATACAGCAAAAAACAAAAAACGTATCATCTCGCGTTAAAAATTAAAAGTTAAAGTCAAACCGATACTTCCTCCGCTAACAGGACTATAGGAAGAAGTAGGTTGTAAATTAAAACTCAGATTATCATCTATCTCAAAATCATAAAAATGCGCATACACCGTGGCATCGATAATATTAATGGCATAAATAGCGGCCATCACAATATAGCACAAATCCCGGTTCCGCTTAAAAGAAGTTTTCCGGTTACTCAACGTATTTTTAAACCAGGTTTGTCCCCGGGATGTTTGCAAATAAGGATCGGTCTCCACATCGAAAGCTTTGGGAATTTTATCCCACGCGGGATTTTGCGGATAAGGCGTATCCGGATCTTTGGCTTTCGCATCCAGATACTGCACCCATTCGACATAAGCATCCCGATACTCCTTGAAACGCTTCTGATTCCAGACAATACCATAAATATCGGCAGCCATACCCCCGTACAGGATAGGCACTTTCCACCATTGTCCGTTGTATATCTGTCCTGATCCGGGAAGAAGCATAGCCATAATCGTGGCTTTATGAGGAGAATGAGGTTTCCTGACGATCTTCTCAAAAGCTTTAAGCGTATCGTCGGCAGTTACTAGCTGAGTCACCGAATCTTGCGATAAACTCAATGCTTTCACACTAAGTCCTGCCAGAATGGCTACTATCAAACAAACAATTTTTCTCATTCAATCTTATCCAACAACTCGATGATCTTTTCCAGTTCTGCATCAGACTTAAAGCCTATAATAATTTTTCCTTTCCCGCTTTCATTGCGTTTCAGTTCCACCTTGGTATCGAAACGCCGTGACAGATGTTTTTGCAACTCGATATAATCTCCGATCTCGTTACTCTTCTTCGGTTTATCTTCAACGACCGGAGCCTCTGCAGGTTCTTCCACCTGAGGATGTACCAATTCCCGGACGATCTCTTCCACTTTCCGCACCGAGAAATCATACTCCAGAATCTGTTCGAAGATCATCAGCTGGGTATCCGGGTCCTCTACTCCCAATATTGCCCGCGCATGTCCCATGGAAATTTTTTTATCCCGGACAGCCAATTGAATCTGAGCAGGCAATCTCAATAAACGAAGATAATTGGCAATAGTAGCTCTTTTTTTCCCGACTCTCTCACTCAAGCCATCCTGAGTGAGATTGCATTCATCTATCAAACGCTGGTAACTGATGGCAACCTCGATCGCATTCAGATCTTCACGCTGAATATTCTCGATCAAAGCTAATTCCAGCAGACTATCGTCTTCTGTTTTACGAATATAAGCCGGAATAGTCGACAACCCGGCTAATTTGGAAGCCCGGAATCTTCTTTCTCCGGCAATAATCTCATATTTCCCTTCTTCGACAGCCCTCACGGTAATGGGTTGTACAATTCCTATCGCTTTAATAGAGGCAGCCAACTCACTCAGAGCCTCCTCGTCAAACTCCGTTCTCGGCTGAAAAGGATTGGGACGGATATCGGCAAGATTCAACTCTTGTATGGCCGATACGACAATCTCTCTGGTCACCGGTTCTTCAGCCGCATCAGCAATCAGGGCTCCCAACCCCCGTCCTAATACATTTTTTTTTGCCATAACTCTATTTCATTTTGATTATAAATTTACGATTCGATATAAAAAGGGATACGATCGTAAATCGAAAATCTTCCTTCTGTATTTATTTTAATGTAGATCTACTTTTATTCCAAATTTCTTTTAATCAACTCTTGTGCCAACAACATATAGTCTTCAGATCCACGGCTATTTGCATCGTAGAGGATAGCAGGCTGTCCGAATCCGGGAGCTTCTGCCAGTTTCGTATTCCGGTTGATCAATGTCTTGAACACCATATCCTGAAAATTCTTTCTCACCTCTTCAACCACCTGATTCGACAACCTCAACCGGGCATCGTACATCGTCAACACAAATCCCTCGATCTCCAGATCGGTATTCAACCGTTTCTGAATCAGTTTTATCGTACTCAACAATTTTCCAAGTCCTTCCAAAGCAAAATACTCACATTGCACCGGAATAATCACAGAGTCGGCAGCTGTCAGTGAATTTACGGTAATCAGTCCCAAAGAAGGTGAACAGTCGATCAGAATATAATCGTATTTATCCCTCACCGGTGCAAGCACTTTCTTCATGATATTTTCACGGTCCTCCAGATTCATCATATCTACTTCAGCTCCGACCAGGTTAATGTTAGAAGGTAATAAAGCTAAACGGTCGATCTCAGTCTTCAATGTTGCCTTTTCTGCTTCCAGTCCGTCGACCAGACATTCATAGATGGTCGAATCTCCTAATTTTTGCACGTCATATCCCAATCCAGACGAAGCATTTCCCTGTGGATCTGCATCTACCAACAAAATTTTTTGCTCCAAAACTGCCAGACTGGCAGCAAGATTCACTGAAGTTGTTGTTTTTCCGACACCACCTTTTTGATTTGCAATAGCAATGATCTTAGACATAAATTCCCATTTTATGATATTTGTCGTAAAAGTACAATTAAAAAAATTATCTCTTTGATTTTTGAATACCTTTTTAATAACAAAAACGGCTTTTTTACTAACAATTCATTTTTTCAAACTGACAGTCAGAGATATACAAACCGCCTCACTCTCCGGGATAAACTTATCCCGAAAAACAGAAATTATTGCTACTTTTACTCCCGCAAATAGTCGGTACCCTCAATCAGGTATATTTAATCGATAAATCGAGTATTTATGTTATCAGTCATTCAATTTCTACATCCGGTATTTCTATACGGATTACTGTTATTGGCTATACCTGTTCTATTACATTTGTTCAGTTTAAAGCGATATAAAAAAGTCTATTTCAGCAACTTCAACTTTCTGGAAGCTTTACAAAAGCAAAAGAAAAACAGTTCACGTTTAAAAAATTTAGTGTTGTTGTTTCTGCGTCTATTAGCTTTAAGCTGTATCGTCATCGCTTTTGCTACCCCCTATCTCAACCCGGAAGGAAAAGCTTTACCCGCAACGACCACTCCCCGGATTTTTATCTACGCCGACAATTCTTTCTCGATGACCAATACAGGTTCGCAAGGAAGTCTTTTCGAAGAAGCGAAAAAATATCTTTTCGACATCGTCGATACCTATCCCGCCGGTAGCCGTTTCAGCTTGTTCACCAATGATAAAGTTCTTCCGGTCACATTGGATAAAGAAAAAATGCTCCAGGCTATCGGGAATCTAAAAATCAGCCCGGCCACTAAACCACTTTCTCAAGTCTATAAAGAAGTAAAAGAATCGGGAGAAAACCAGCCGGGTACGCTATTCCTGATTTCTGATTTCCAGAAAAAGAACTGTGATTTCCAACACATCACCACCGACTCAACCCTGGAATCCGTCTTTCTGATGATGAAACCTGAAAACCGAAGTAATCTATATATCAAAGAAGTGACCTTCGGGCAAGCCTTCCATAAACAAAATCAATCCGAAACAGTATATATCACCCTGGTCAACACTTCAGACAGGGATTTTCACCATATTCCGCTCACCCTGACGATCAACGGAAAAAAGCGCAGCATCATCCAAACCGATCTCGAAGCCCATAGCGAAAAGAAGGTTGAAATCAGTTATCTGAACACAGCAGAAGACTTTTATAAGGGAACGGTAGAAATCTCCGATTTTCCGGTCCTTTTCGACAATACATTTTATTTTGCCTATCCGGTCAGTGAAAATACCGAAATTCTGTATGTATGGCAACAGGAGGAAAATCCCTATTTTGGAAAACTATTTTCGGATTCCAGCCATTTTAGTTTTACCTCCATTCCTGTCAACCAGACAATCCGGCAAAACCTTCCCCGCTACAGCCTGATTATCCTGGACGGTCTGACCGACAGCTCTACAGGTCTGGAAAGCATGTGGGAAGACTATCTGATGAACGGAGGCAATCTATTGGTTCTTCCGGCCTCTTCCTCTCCCGAAGTTCAGAATAAATTCTTACAAAAAATACAAGCTCCCCGCTACGACAAACGGGATACCAATACCGTAATCGCTCATATCGAAACCCAGGCAGCCTTATTCCGGGATGCATTCGAACAACCGGATATTAAAACAATACTCCCTCAAATCCGTCAGTATTACCGGCTTATTTTACCCGCCCATACCGAAATCTTATTATCGGATAAACACTCGGCACCTCTATTGGTATCCCGGCATTACGGCAAAGGAAATCTTTACCTTTCTGCTTTCAACTTTCTGCCCACCGACAGTGATCTGGTATTTCATCCTTTGTTCGTACCACTTTTGGTCAACATGGCTTTTCAGGTCAATACCGGTCTTCATACCTCCTACTTTCTGAATACCACCGCTCCCGTACTTCTGAATACCCGAACGATCCAGACCAACCAACCCCTGCAAATCCGGAACGAAAACCACACCTTTGAATTTATCCCTGAGGTGCGGAAAAATTTCAGTGGCGACCTGCAACTCACCAACGCAACGACCATACAAGAAGCAGGATTATTCGAAGTATACCAGGAAGACCGTCTGGTCGATGTACTGGCCTGGAACTACGACCGTACCGAATCACAAATGGAATTTTGTAAGGAACAGGAACTAAGCCAATATTTTCCCCGAAGCAAGGTGCCAGATATTAAAACAACCTGCTTCGATCACAATAGCGAATTAGTAAAAGAGATTGTTTTACAAGATAATAACAAATACCTCACCGGCTGGTTTATCCTGATCGCTGTATCGGCTTTATTACTGGAGCAGCTGGTGTGGCGAAAAAAACTGAACTGATGAAGCCCGAAACCCATGCCACCCCGACGGCACAAGACATCATAGCCGAATTAAATGCCCTCGGTAATCCGGATAAAGCCGCACACCTTTCCCGTTTTTTCAAAACCGGGAAAGGTCAATACGGAGAAGGAGATCTTTTCCTGGGAATCACCGTTCCCGAACAAAGAAGCATAGCACTGAAATACCGTAAAGCAACACCTCCGGTCTTAGCCGAGTTGATCTCTTCTCCCTACCATGAAATCCGGCTAACCGGCTTGCTTATCCTGGTAGACCAATTTACTAAAAACAAAGACGAAGCTTTCCGGCAAACCTGCGTCGATTTCTACCTTTCACAAACCCGAAACATCAATAATTGGGATTTGGTAGACCTCACCTGCTACAAGCTTTTGGGAGTATGGTTGACAGATAAAGACCGCGGGATATTGTATGTTTTAGCCCACTCGTCCAATATGTGGGAACAGCGGATAGCTATAGTCAGCTGTATGCATTTTGTCCGGCAAGGAGATTTCCGGGACTGTCTGGCTATTTCGGACCTGCTTCTGAACCACTCCCACGATCTGATCCACAAAGCCGTCGGCTGGTTGCTCCGTGAAACCGGCAAAAAAGACCGTCAGGTATTGAAAGACTTTTTATCTTCCCGTTCCAGCCGGATGCCCCGCACCATGCTCCGCTATGCCATCGAGCACTTTCCGGAAGAAGAACGGAAAAAATACCTGAGTAGTCATTAATTTCTTATCTTTGTCCCGCATTACACATAAAATTATGATCAGTTATTTACAAGTAGATAATCTCAGCAAACGGTTCGGCGAGCAACTGTTATTCGAAAATATATCTTTCGGGATCGGTAAAGGACAAAAAGTAGCCTTGATCGCCAAAAACGGAATGGGTAAATCCACGCTTTTGCGGATTATTGCCGGAAAAGATACCTCGGAGAGCGGGACGGTAATTTTCAGAAACGACATCACAGTGGGTATCCTGGACCAGGATCCGGCTTTAGATCCCGAAAATTCTGTATTCGAAGAAGTATTCCACTCGGATTCTCCTGTGTTGAAGCTGATTAAAGCTTATGAAGAAGCAGTTGCGCACAACCATACCGAAGCTTTAGAAAAACTGATTCCCGAAATGGATATCCATTCGGCCTGGGATTACGACACAACGATCAAGCAAATCCTCTCGGAACTGAAAATCGATACTTATGACAAAAAAATCGGTCAGCTTTCGGGAGGACAGAAAAAAAGAGTCGGCCTGGCCAAAGTATTGATCAGTAATCCGGATTTCTTAATCCTGGACGAACCGACCAACCACCTGGACATCGAAATGACCGAATGGCTCGAGGAATACCTGGGTAAATCGAATGCCACCCTGTTGATGGTCACTCACGACCGGTATTTTCTGGACCGGGTATGCAATCAGATAATCGAAATCGACGAATTCGGTCTGTTTTCTTATTCGGGTAACTATGCTTACTACCTGGAAAAAAGAGAGGAACGGATCGAAAACCGCAATGCCGCCATCGACAAGGCCCGTAACCTGTTACGTACCGAACAGGAATGGATGCGCCGGATGCCTCAGGCCCGTAGTCATAAAGCACAATACCGGATAGACAACTTTTACAAACTCAAAGAAACAGCCTCTCAGAATACGACAGAGAAAAAATTGGAACTGGACATCCAGGGTAAACGACTGGGTAAAAAAATCCTGGAACTCGACCATGTATCTAAAAGCTTCGACGGGCATTGTATACTCCGCGATTTCTCTTATAAATTCGTCAGGGGAGAAAAAATCGGTATTGTCGGGAAAAACGGAGTGGGCAAATCTACGTTCCTGAATATTATTACCCAAAATCTGCAACCGGACAGCGGATCGATTTCGATCGGCGAAACCGTGGTTTACGGCTACTACAAACAATCCGGTATCGCTTTCAATGAAACGGACCGGGTGATCGATATCGTAAAAAACATTGCCGAACGCATCGATCTGGGCAACGGGCGAATTATGTCCGCTTCTCAATTCCTGGAATATTTCATGTTCACCGACAAACAGCAATATTCCCTGGTCGAAAAGTTGAGCGGAGGGGAAAGAAGAAGATTGTATTTGCTTACCGTATTGATGGGCAATCCGAATTTCCTGATCCTGGACGAGCCAACCAATGATCTGGATATCATCACGTTGAATGTACTGGAAGAGTATCTGAAAGGCTTCAAAGGTTGTCTGTTGATCGTATCCCACGACCGTTTTTTCACCGATAAAGTGGTCGACCGGATTTTTGCTTTCGAAGGGAACGGAATCGTTAAAGATTTCCCCGGTAATTATACCATTTATAAGAATAAAAAAGAAGAAGAAAAAGAACAACTGGAGAAAACTGAAAAAGAAAAGAAAAAAACAGAGCAGCCCCAATCCACTCCGAATAATTCTGTAGAGAAAAAACGCAAACTAAGCTTTAAAGAACGCCAGGAAATGCAACAGCTCGAAACAGACATGGAACAATTGAACACAGAGAAAACAATCATCGAAACCGCATTAAATTCCGGAAGCCTGTCCCCCGAAGAACTAGTAGCGCAATCCAACCGTATTGCTGAAATAATCGCTATCTTAGACGAAAAAGAAATGAGATGGTTAGAGCTCAGTGAAATCTGATCATCCGGCTTATAGTTTTTTACCTTATTCATATTATGATCCAGGAAACGATTAAAAATTTTCTTCAACAACATCACATCTCCCGGGATGCAGGATTTATATTGGCCGTCAGCGGCGGAGCCGACTCCATATGCATGTTACATGCATTCAAATACCTGAATCTGAAGATGTTGGTTTTGCATTGCAATTTTTCGTTAAGGGGTAAAGAATCGGACATGGACGAACAATTTGTCAAACGTTTCTGTGATAGTTACGGCATCGCTCACAGCGTCAAAAAATTCGATACCCTGAAGTATGCCCGCGAAAACGGACTTAGTGTAGAAATGGCAGCCCGCGAACTCCGTTACACCTGGTTTCGGGAAATGAAAGAAAAGAAAAAGATGGATTACATTGTCGTCGCCCATCATGCCGACGATGTTGCCGAAACCGTTTTGATCAATCTCTGCCGGGGAACAGGTATAAAAGGGCTAACCGGTATAAAATCCATCAACGGAGACATCCTTCGTCCTCTGCTCCCATGTTCTCGGACAGATATACTGAAATACATAGAAGACCACCAATTGGGGTTTCGGACCGATTCCACCAATAATTCACTGGATTATGTGCGTAATAAAATACGCCACCAGATCATCCCGGTCCTCAAAGAAATCAATCCTTCGTTTCTGGATACCATGACCGAAAATTGCGAAACCCTGAAAGAAACAGAAGAAATCTTTCAATACGGCATTCATCGGTTTCAGGAAGAAATTCTGGATTGCGAGGAAGACGAATTATTGATTCATATTTCCAAAACGCTGGCCACACCCGCCCCTTATACTTTTTTATATGAAACCTTGAAACCTTTCGGTTTTAACAAAGTCCAGATCCGTGACATTCTGAATACGCATACAGCTATCCCCGGCAAACAATTCATCGCCGGCCATCATACCCTGGAAAGAGGCAGAATATTCTGGCGGCTTTACGACAACAGCAAATGCAGCCGGACAATCGTTTCAATTCCAACAACAGGTATTTATACGATCGGAAAACTAAAAGTCGAATTTACGCTCTTCCCCCGTACAGAAGAGTTTGTGATTCCACAGCAACCCGATATCGCTTGTCTGGATGCCGACAAACTCCAATTTCCCCTGCTTATCCGTAATTGGCAAGCCGGAGACTATTTTTGTCCGATCGGGATGAAAAAAAGCAAGAAAAAACTCAGTGATTTTTTCAGAGATCAAAAATTCAGCAGCAAGCAAAAACAGGAATGTTTATTATTGCTTTCGGATGAAAAAATAGCCTGGATTATCGGAAATCGCCCGGACGACCGATTCAAAATCACCTCATTTACCAGTAATATATTACAAATCAGCATTTTATAACAAAATATAAAATTTGATCATAAAATAAAAAGAGGCTTCACAGCCTCTTTTTAAACACACTAACAATAAATTTACTACACTTATAAAGCAATATAATTTCTATATCTCGCGACAAAGATAGGTATTTAAAACGTTTGCACAAATTTTTTCAAAGAAAAAATCAAAAAAAACTTACATTTTTATTTTTTCTCCCTCCATTTTGTAATAATTCCTTGTCTACAAGCGAGATGTTCGAATAAGATTCAGCCGCTCTGAATAATCTTTCCTACTAATTTTTGGGATTCAAAATTTTATTATACATTTGCACACGTTAAAGTTTTTAGGTAATCCATCGAAACGACAGGTTTGTTTGTTCCATCAATTTTTAGGAGCCCTATTAAAACGAAGTGCATAAATAATAATTCTGAATCTTGAAAGCATGATTAGATAGCAACTTAAGATTATTATCATGAAAATGAAAAAAGTAATTATCGGTTTTATTTTCAGTTTATTTTTGCTGAGCCTTTTATCTTCATGCGCTATCGATCGTAAATGTCCGGCTTATAGTCGGCTGACAGATAGTGCTTTTTTTTATCCATCCTAACGCAAACGTTTGAGTAAATAAAAAACGGACTGTTTTACAGTCCGTAGAGCTCGTATTTTGATTTTTTTACACTAAATAAATAACCAATTTTAAACTAAAAGAAAAAAATGACAAAAATTAAAGTGGGTATCAATGGATTTGGCCGTATCGGCCGTTTGGTATTCCGCGCAGCAATGACCAGAAACGATATTGAAATCGTGGCAATCAACGATCCGAGCGAATTGGATTATTTGGTATATACACTGAAATACGACACCGTACACGGGCGTTTCAACGGAACGATCGAGATCAAAGACGGTGAATTGTATGTCAATGGACGCCACATTCTCGTAACTTCCAGCCGCGAACCGGAAGGTTTGAAGTGGGGAGAAGCCGGAGTAGATTATGTCGTCGAAGCAACAGGTCACTACCTTACCCGTGAAAAAGCGGAAGCTCACCTTCGTGCCGGTGCAAAACGTGTCGTTATGTCGGCACCCGCTAAAGACGATACACCTTTGTTCGTTATGGGGGTAAACCATCAAACTTACGACGGCAACGCAATCGTTTCCAGTGCTTCCTGTACAACCAATTGTCTGGCCCCATTGACCAAGGTCATCCATGAACATTTCGGTATCGTAGAAGGATTGATGACTACCGTACATGCTACGACAGCCAGTCAGCGTACGGTCGATGCTCACTCGAAAAAAGATTGGCGGTTAGGACGTGCCTCAGCCGGCAACATAATCCCTTCCACAACGGGAGCAGCAAAAGCTGTCGGCAAAATCATCCCTGAATTGAACGGCAAACTGACAGGTATGTCTTTCCGCATCCCGACATTGGATATATCTGTCGTAGATGTGACCTTCCGTTTAGCCCAAGAGACGACCTATGAGGAGATCAAAGCTGTATATGATAAGTATTATGCGAAGGAAAAGTTCGTCCGCGTGCTTCCGAAGGATGCGTGCCCGGAGACCAAATGGGTCGAGGGAAGCAATTATGTGGATATTGGTTTTAAGATCGATGAGCGCACGGGCAGAATCGTGATGATGGGAGCGCTTGACAATCTGGTCAAGGGTGCGGCCGGACAGGCAGTGCAGAACATGAATCTGCTGTTTGGATTTGACGAGGCGGAAGGGCTTTGTCTGGTGCCGATGTTCCCGTAGATACAGAGCGAAAACAGAACCCGGGAAGGATTTCCCACGGAAGGAAGCAGCGGGAAAATGAACCGGAAATGATAAAGAGAAGAGATGGAAGTATGAAAGAGACAGAACCGGTCATCCGCGTGATGACAATGGATGATTTTGAGGCGGTACATGCGTTATGGATGGAGATTCACGGGTTTGGAATCCGCAGCATCGATGATTCCAGAGAGGGCGTGGAGCGTTTTATAAGACGTAATCCGACCACCAGCATGGTAGCGGTGGCGGAGGGAAAGGTTGTGGGCGCGATTCTCTGCGGACATGACGGGAGAAGAGGCTGCCTGTATCATGTATGCGTGCAGGAGGCGTACCGCAAGCACGGGATCGGACAGAAACTCGTGGGTGCCTGCGTGGATGCGCTTGCGGCAGAGCATATCAACAAGATCAACCTGATTGCATTCAAGAAAAATGAAGTCGGAAATCGTTTCTGGCAGGGACTCGGGTGGACTTTCCGCGAGGATGTCAACTATTACGAATATGTCACAAACGAGGACAATATCACGACCTATAATCCATAGGAAGAAAAGGAGTGCGGAATGATAAAGATGATAAAGGGCGGAGTGACCGCCGCAAAAGGATTTTGTGCTGCCAGCACGGCGGCTGGTATCAAATATCAGAACAGACAGGACATGGCAATGCTCTACAGCGAGGTTCCCTGTGCGGTGGCGGGAACTTTTACCACGAATCTGGTGAAGGCTGCCCCGGTAAAGTGGGATCAGAAGATTGTATACGAGAGCAAAAAGGCGCAGGCGGTTGTGATCAATGCGGGGATTGCCAATGCGTGTACCGGCGAGGAGGGAATGCGCTACTGCAGACAGACGGCGGAA
>ERZ773143.2615-NODE-2615-length-12600-cov-9.050139_pt1 | contig 12600 bp, 10 predicted proteins | sample MGYA00580852_ERZ773143 | MGnify/ENA primary metagenome ERZ773143 (study PRJEB29015, sample SAMEA2737853) | human gut metagenome | biome: human gut; feature: human-associated habitat; material: faeces | place: China | collected 2012 ... | reverse complement strand
GACAAACATCAGAAAATCAAACAATAGTAACAAATGGAGATACTTATACAGTTCACCCAGCATTTACAAACGAAAGTAGTATAAATTATGCAAATGGAGGATGGGATAAAGAATTAGCAGGAATATGGGTTACAAAATTTGAGGCAGGATATGCATCAGGAAATAACAAAGCAACAGTAAAAGCAAGTTCGGTAAATTATAGTCAAGATACATCATGGGTAGCAAAAATAGAAGCAGGAACATCAAGCGACTCAACACAACCAGCAAGAAACTGGTTAGATGGAGAATATGGATCAACAACAACAGCAATAAAATACCCAACATTCCAAGGATTAACATATTCAATGAATTATATAAATCATAATGATGCATATAGAATCTCAAAAGTATTAACAGAGAGTGGAAATATATATGGATTAAATAGTAGCTCAACAGATAGTCATTTAATGAAAAACAGTGAATGGGTAGCAGTATCATATTTAAGTCAAAGCAAATATGGATTAGATGGAACAAATATAGTAATAAATAGCGTATATTTAAATAATACAACAAAAAGTGTATATGCAGTAACAGGATGTGCATCATCAACAGCAGATGCAAGTGCAGTTAGTACAACAATAGGAGCATTAAATAATAGAACACAATCAGGTGTATATGTATGGACACAAAAGAATGGAACAGCTGCAAGTTCAACAGGAACAATATATGGAATATATGATATGTCAGGTGGAACATGGGAAAGAACAGCTGGTCTTGTAAATAACGGAAATAGCAATTTAACAACATATGGAAGCCAGGTTATTGCAGATTTAAATAATGGAAAAAGTACAAGATATATAACAGTATACCCACATGATTCTAGTAAAGACAGTACATCAATAACAAATACAGATGCAAATTTAAATACAGCAAATCAAGCAAATTATGTTAAAAATACAAAGATTTATGGAGATGGAATAAGAGAAACTTCGACAGCAGGAAATGGAAAAAGTTCATGGTATTCAGACAACTCTTCATTCGCAGGCTTGGACAATCCGTTCTTCGGGCGTGGAGGCACTTACGGCGCTACCTCTGGTGCGGGCTTGTTCTTTTTCACTCGTGCTAATGGGAATAGCGATTACTATGGTGGGTTCCGCTCAGTGCTTGTTTCTCTATAATATATAATTAAAATGATATGAAAAATATTTTGTAGTAATACAATTATTTTTCATATCATTTTAGTTTTAAAAAAATTTAATATACAATACTTGAATTAAAAAGATTTTGAGATATAATAAATATAGAGGTGATTATAATGAATCAAATGGAAAGAGAAATATTAATATTAGAAGAAAATTTTAGAGATACAATAGAAAATGATATTGCTAAAAATCAGTCAGAAAATAAAAAAACAGAAATAAAAGATATAAAATTAGTAGGACAAGCAACATGGAAAGACAAAATAAGTGGAAAAGATATATCAGATAATGTTTTTATAGTTGAAAAAAAGATTATAGAAATAGATGAAAATGGAAAAGAAAGAGTAATAGAACAAAAAAACTACTATTTAGGAAATAAATGTGTAGCAGGAACACTAGGAAACGATGAAATAGTGTACAATAAAATGTTTGCAGAAACTGAAATAGATAAACAAAAAGCCATAAACGACTTAATAGACAAAACATCAGAAAAAGAAATAGAAAAAAACTCTATGAACAAATTAAAAAATAAAGAAATGATGGAAATATTAACAGAATACCTAGGAAGAAAAATTACAGAAGAAGAATTACCAAGTTTATTAGAAGAAATGAACAATCAAGAAATCAAAGAAGTGCAAGGAAAAATAGAAAATAAGGAAAATAAAGAAAAAGAAAATAATAAATTATCAAAAAAACAAACAGATAAAATCAAGGTAAATCAAGTTCAAAAAATTGACTTAGAACAAAAGGTTGATGGGGTAGAAAAATTAGGAAAAAAATTAGATTTAGATGGATATAAAGATATTTATGTTGTGTATTCAGAAAATGTAAAAGAAATTAAGCAAGATGAAAATATAAATAATACAACATATTCTTTGGTTGGAATAAGAGATGACGGAACAGCAAGTGTTTTAAGTAACGAATTTGAAATGGATAAAACAGTTGGAAACAATGCTAGTAGACTGCAAACAAAAGTAAAAGCAGATGGAACTGCAACAAGAGATAATAAAGATAGTTCTGTTTTTGTAAGAAAATCTAATGGCATGACTATTGGATGTGAAAATGACATGGGAACTGTAAGGGTATCATTAGGACAAAAAACGATGCAAGAAAATGAAAATACAGAAATAGAATTAAGAACATCTAATACAGGATATATTCCAATAGAAACAAGAGAAGTGTTTAAAAGAAATAAAGGTATGTATCAAATAGATAAAATACAAAATAAAGTAGAAGAACATACAAAAAACGGTTGTAATCCTAATGATGTAAAAGATTTTGATGGTGATGAAAATACAGAAACACATGAACATATTGATATGGATTATTATGTACAAGATATATTAAATTATGAAAATGAAGAGGGAGAAGAAAAAATTAAAGGCGTATTTACAGAAAAAGGAGTAAAAGATAAATTATTAAGAGAATTAGAAAAAAGTAAGGATAAATTAACAGTAGAACAGATTATAGAAAATGTGAAAACAGAAATGAATTCAGATGCAGAAAATTTTGAAAGAGAACATAAGAAATAAAGTAACATTTATAATTCGACAAAATATAATATAATAGAAGAATGTATTTTGGAGGATTACAGATGAACACAAATATAGAAAACTTAAATCAGTTACCACTAAATAAAATTGGAAAAATAAAGAAAATAGATTGTGAAGAATGTATAAAAAGAAGATTATTAGATATGGGACTTGTTAAAGGAACAAATATTGAACCAATATTAGTAAGCCCATCGAAAGACCCAAGAGCATTTCTTGTTAGAGGTACTATTATTGCAATAAGAAAAGAGGATGCAAAAGATATTAAAATAATGTAGGATACTAAATATTTAATAAATCAAATAATAAAAAACACTTTTGAAGAATCTATGGTTTAGATTTTTTCGAAAGTGTTTTTTATAACTTTAAAGTGCTTACTAGGTGTTTCAGTGGACGCAAATATTGACAAATCTCTCAAATCGAAGTAAAATAGAATATGTAAAAGGAGAGATTTATGCAAACAAGTAATAAAAAAATTTTTGATAATTTAGTATCAAGAACAAAAATATATTTAGTAATAATATTAATATTATTATTAGGAATCTGTTGGCAAAATAAAATATTAATAATACCATCAATAATATTATATGTATTGATACTAGCATACACATATTTTGCAAACAATAAAAGAAAAAGTGAAATATCAGAAACACTACAAGACTTAACACTAACAGTAGACTCAGCAGCAAAAACCAGTTTAATAAATTCACCATTTCCATTAATAATATTAGAAACAGATGGAAATGTAGTATGGAAAAGCTCAAAATTTGCATCAGAATTTGAAGACATAGATATGAATTCTTTTATAAATGATTTAATATATGATTTAAAACAGGAAATAAAAAATAAAAAAAATAATACAGATAAATCAATATTAAAAAATATTCAAGTAAATAAAAGACAATATAGAATGGTCGGAAAATTTGTCAATTCAAAAAGATATTCTAAAAACGAAAAAGATGAATACATGGCAATTTTGTATTTTATAGATGAAACCGAGAATATCAAGCTTCAAAAAGAATACAATGATTCTAAATCATGTGTTGGAATCATAATGATAGATAATTATGAAGAAAATATGCAAATGCTAGAAAGTGAAGAAAAGGCTCAATATGTTGCCGAAATAGACAAGGTAATATATGAGTGGACAAATGAAACAAATGGAATTTTAATCAAATCTGATAGAGATAGATATATTTATATTTTTGAACAAAGATATCTAGAAAAAATTAAAGAAGATAAATTTAGTATATTAGATAAAATAAAAGAACTTGATCCAAAACAAAAGGTGCAATTTACATTAAGTATAGCAATTTCAAATGAAGGTGAAGTTGATAAAGATAAATATAAATCAGCGCAAACAGCAATGGATATTGTACTTGGTAGAGGTGGAGATCAAGCAGTTGTTAGACAAAATGATATTTATAAATTCTTTGGTGGTAGAGCACAAGAAGTTGAAAAAAGGACAAAAGTAAAAGCAAGAGTTGTAGCGCATGCACTAGAAAATCTTATAAAAGAATCAAGTAAAGTAATGATAATGGGACATACAAATCCTGATATAGATGCAATGGGGTCTGCAATAGGAATATATAGACTTGCAAAAAGCCTTGATAAAAATGCATATATAATTTCAAATAATAGACCAGCATTGCAAAGTTTTATGGATAGTCTAAAAGAAGAACCAGAATATGAAGATGTTATAATTAGTAAAGAAGTAGCAGAAGAAAACATAGATGAAGACACATTACTAGTTGTTGTAGATACACATAAAGTAACATATGTCGAATCAGAAGAAGTATTAAAAAAGGCTAATAAAATAGTTATTATAGATCATCATAGAAGAAGTGCTGATTATATAGAAAATGCAACATTAACATTCCAAGAGGTATATGCTTCATCAGCGGCAGAACTTGTTACAGAATTATTGCAATATGCGGAAGTAAATGTTGAATTAAAGAAAATTGAAGCAGAAGCATTATATGCAGGAATTATGATGGATACAAAAAGTTTTACATTTAAAACAGGTGTAAGGACGTTTGAAGCAGCAGCATATTTACGAAAATGTGGTGTTGATATCATAAGAGTTAAAAAATGGTTCCAAAGTGATTTAGAATCATTTAATAAAATAGCAGATATAGTAAAAAAGGCAGAAATTGTTAATGACTCAATAGCAATAGCATTATGTGAAGACACAAAATCAAAAGATATTAGCCTATTATGTGCTAAGGCAGCAGATGAATTACTTACAATAAGTGACGTTACAGCATCATTTGTTTTAGGAGATACAGGTGAAAAAATATGCATAAGTGGACGTTCTATTGGTGATATCAATGTTCAAGTTATTTTGGAGAAACTTGGTGGTGGAGGTCATATCACATTGGCTGGTGCTCAGGTTGAGGGAATGACTATTGAAGAAGTTAAACAAGAGTTAATTATTAGAATTAATGAGTATTTTACCGAAATAGAAAACTAAAAATAATGGGATTAAGGTACAGGTCTTTAATCCCTATTTTTTATATATTAGGATGTAGTTAAAGTTCAGTAAGAATCTTTCTATGGTGTCTTTGCCCATATGTTTTTGAAAATTGTACCTTTTCACTACATTCAAAAAGAAAATTTAATATAAAAATGTGCGCCTCTTTCACTCAGGCTTAAAATGTATATATGTATATGATTTTATAATTTTTGAATGTGATTGGAGCAATATTAGAATTTCTTAAATAAATTAATGGAAAGAGTTCACAAAGTGGAAGGGTGCCATTAATTTATTTAGAAATTCTTATGTTGCGTATTGAAACCGAAAAAATTATAAAATCATATACATATATACATTTTACCCGTGAACATTTCTCACATTTTTATATAATATTTTCTATTTTGAATTTCAATCAAACGGTACAATTTTCAAAAACATATAGCCAACCACACAGACAAAAGATTCTCACCTGACTTCAACCGTATTCTACCATAACTTTTTTTATTTTACAATATTTTTTGACATCCTCCTTTTTTTCAGATATAATGTGTTTATAATAATTTGTTTATTACATTAATGATACAAAATATTATATTAATATAAATACAAAGGAAGGATTTTGTATGAAATTTATAAGAAAATTATTATTTGCAATAATATTATTAGTAATAATACTTATTTCAATAATACTATTAACTGGAAGAATTTATTACATAAATGCATTAAAAACACAACCATTAATAACCCGAGTTGATGCAATTACTAATAAAGAAAATTTTGTAAAATTTGAAGATATGTCTGCTGATTATAGAAATGCTGTAATTAGTGTTGAAGATCACAGGTTCTATGACCATGGCCCTATTGATTTTATTGCAATCGGACGAGCTATTGTAACAAATGTAAAAAAAGGTGAACTTCAAGAAGGTGGCAGTACTATTACTCAACAAGTAGCTAAAAACATTGTTTTTTCGCAAGATAAATCATGGGTTCGAAAAGTTGGTGAAATTTTTGCGGCATATGACTTGGAAAAAAATTATAGTAAAAAGGAAATATTTGAATTATATGTAAATACTGCTTATTTTGGTGATGGCTATTATGGAATTTATGATGCTAGTTATGGATATTATAATAAAGCTCCAAAAGATTTAAATCTAGATGAATCTTCTATGCTTGCTGGTGTTCCTAATGCTCCTTCTGTCTATGCTCCAACTGTAAATCCTACATTAGCCAAAAAACGTCAATATCATGTTTTAAATACTATGCTTGAATATGGTTATATTACAAAAGAACAAGCTATATCTATTAAATAGTCTATATGTAAAAATACTACTTTATTGTAGTATTTTTTTATTTTCTTCATATATATATTTATATGGAGGTTTTATATGAAAGTTTTATTTATAAAAAACAGAAATCATTTATATTTGTTCTCTATTTTAATAGGAATTTCCTTAATATTATTGTCTATTTTCTTTATCTATAATTCTCCTTCATATGCTGTTGAATTTGCGAAAAATTCTTTTTTTAATATTGATGTAACTATTTCTTTAAATGATATTGAAAAATCTGATGAAAAAAAAGCTTATCTAACATTTGATGATGGTCCTACTACAAAGGCTACGGGAAATATTTTGGACATTTTAAAAGAAGAGAATGTTAAAGCTACTTTTTTTGTAGTGGGTAAACATGTAAAAGAACATCCGGAATTAGTAAAACGTGAATATGAAGAAGGTCATTACATAGCTAACCATGGTTATAATCATAATAATAAGATTTTATACAAAAATATGAATTCTTTTAAAAATGAAATTATTTCTACTGATGCGGAGATATCAAAGGCTATTGGTGTGGATAATTATTGTTCTCATATTTTTAGGTTTCCTAATGGTTATATGTCTCACATATACACTAGTCAAAAAAAGGATGCACTTGGTGTTTTGTCAAGCTTAAATTATGTTTATGTTGATTGGAATTGTTTAAATAGGGATTCTGAAAAAAAATATTCTGATTATCAATTATTAAATAATTTGAAAAAAACATCTAAAAATAAAGGCACTTTGATAATTTTAATGCATGATACTGCTGATGTTAATAAAACTTATACTGTACTAAAATCTTCCATCTCTTATTTGAAATCTCAGGGATATGAATTTAGAAATTTTTATGACTTAATTAATAACCAGTTTTAGTTTGTTGTTTTTTTATTTTGGATTTGTTATTGTTTGTGTTTGTTACCAATTGGTTAATTGTATCTTTATTCTTATATTTTAGGTAATTTTTCTATAACTCATGAGTTATAGTTCTATAATAATTGATGTGGAGGGGTTCTATGAATTTTAATTTAGAAAACTTTAGTTATAGATTAACTGTTTTGTTAGATGAGAACAATATGTCTCAAACCCAATTAGCAGAAAAAGTTGGTACTACAAATGTTACAATTTGTAGGTATATTAACGGTGAGAGAATACCAAGAATTGATGTTGTATCAAGAATTGCAGCAGTATTTAATGTTTCATTAGATTATTTACTTGGAATATCAGATAATGTTGATACAGAAAATTTAACCAAAAATCAAGATTTAGATATTGCTTTATTAATGAAAAATTTGTACTCTTTGGATAATAGCACTCACCTATCTAAGAAACAAATTGAAATGATTAAGAAATTATTACTTGCTAATAAAGATTTTATTTTATCTGCTTAGAAATATTAAAAGTTGTCATTAAGTATTTATGACAACTTTTTTATTTATTATACTCAAATAATTTGAACTCTTGTTATTTATTTCTTATTATTTCTTCTAGGGCTCTTGCTAATTGATCTGGGCATGATGTTCCTTTATATCCACAAGGTATTCCTTTTAGTCTTTTTATTGCTTCTTCTATTTTCATCCCTTCTATTAATCTTGAAACTCCTACTGTATTTCCTGCACATCCACCTTGTATTGTTACTTTTTTTATTGTATCCCCGTCCACTTCTATTATCATTTCTTGTGAACAAACTCCTTGTGGTTCATATCTATATTCCATTTGTTACCTCCATTTTTGCTATATTTTTGTTTTATTATATCATAAATATGCAAAAAGTCTAGTGGTTAACTAGACTTTTCTGCTTTAAACTAACATCATCCGTGCCTCTTCCTCTATTTCTTCTGGTACTTTGCTTTGGTAAATTTCATTGACGAATTTTATGATTTCTTCGTCCGTTTTTATTTGGTTGTTCACTATTTTTATTTTTATTATCCTCACTTCTCTGTTGCCTCTTTGCCTTAGTAACATTATTATCAAGTCAATATTTTCTATTTTTCTTTCATCTTTTTTTCTTGATAATGTGCTGTCTGTACCTTTAACAAAAAATGTTTTAGCTCTTTTATTAAAGCCATTTACTGTGATTTTATTGTATTTTACTTCAAACTTAATTCCATGTATCACTTCTTTGGAATTTGTTTGTTGATTTTTATTAGCCCTTCCTTCTATCTCTGCACTTTTGGATTTGTTATCACTTTCTTGCACTTCTGTGCTTTGTACTTTGATATCGCTTTCTTGTACTTCTGTGCTTTGTTTTTTGCTCTTTTCACCTTTTGTTTTGTACACAAATATGTACTCGAATCCATAGGCATCAGCCCTACTTGCAAGATTATAATCTGCTGTTAATAGTGTTGGTCTTCGTTCTAATGCAACACTGTTAATATAGTACAGTATCTTTGTATCACAATATTTATATTCACACTCTATGTGTCTCTTTTTAAATTTAGATTGATTAAATATTGTTCTTTTATACTCACTTATGGTTTTTATATTAGCATTGTCTATTTCTTGTATTGTTGCTTCTAGTATTATGTCTTTTTTACTTTTTCTTATTACGTCCCTTCCTCTCTTAGTGAGCAATGCACTTGTGTCTAATAATATATAATATGGGTCTGCATTTGGTGAAAATTGATATCCTCCTTCTTTTAACAGTATTCTTCGTCCTTTTGCTGCTTTTATTTCTGCTTCTCTAATTCTATCATTTTGTCTAAGTTTCCATTTTAGTTTAATAGCATCAATTTCTTCAAATCCAAGCTTTTCTAAATATTCAGTTGTGATATCATCTGGAAATTCAATTATTTCAGACTGTATTTCTGCTGTTGTTTTTCCTGTCCGTATAAATCTTTCAATAATCTCTTTCATAAATAGTAAAAACCTTCCTTTCTGCTATATCTAGCTTTTATTTATACAATAGTTAAATATATTTTATCATGTTATGTAGATTTTATCAATATAAACCAATATATTTTTATTTAATATAGTGCCATTAAATTATTTTAAAAATTCTATATTGCGTATTGAACCAGAAAAATTATCAAATCTTATATATATTTTTTTAAGCCAGAAAAAAATAGTACTTTGTTTTAGTACTATTTTTTGATAATTTTATAAATCTAATTTAATATGAACATCTTTTAATTGTTGTTCAGAAACAACAGATGGTGCTCTCATAAGTAAATCTCTTGCTCTCTTATTTTTAGGGAATGCAATAACTTCTCTAATATTTTGAGAATCTTCAATTAACATCACCATTCTATCTACCCCAGGAGCTGCCCCAGCATGTGGAGGTGTTCCATATTGGAATGCATTATATAATGCACCAAATCTATTTTTAACATCTTCCTCTTGGTATCCAGCAATTTCAAAAGCTTTTACCATTATTTCTGGATTATGATTTCTTACTGCTCCTGATGCCATTTCATACCCATTACATACCAAGTCATATTGATATGCCAATATATCTAATGGATCTTTTGTTTCTAATGCTTCCATTCCACCTTGTGGCATTGAAAATGGATTGTGGTTAAAGTCTATTGTTCCTTCATCTGATAATTCATACATTGGGAAATCTACTATATAGCAGAATCTGTAAACATCTTTTTCTAGTAAGTCTAATCTTTTTCCTAATTCTATTCTGATTAATCCTGCTATTTTTTGTGCTGTTTTGAATTCATCTGCTATAAAGAATACACTTGAATTTTTATTCATTCCAAATTCATTTATTAATTGATTTTTTATTTCTTCTGTAATAAATTTTGCAATTCCACCTGTAATTTCACCTGATTGTTCGTATTTTGTCCAAGCTAATCCTTTTGCTCCAACTTCATCAGATGTAGCATATTCTGCCATCTTGTCAAAGAATTTTCTACCTTGTTCAGCTCCATTTGGAACTATTATTGCTTTTATTGTTTTTCCTTCAAATGCTTTAAAATCTGAATTTGCAAAACATTTTGTTACATCTTGTATTATTAATGGATTTCTTAAATCTGGTTTATCAATTCCGTATTTTTCCATTGCTTCTCTATATGGAATTTTTACAAATGGTCCTTCATCAACTTTCCATGTTGTAAATTTTTTAAATGTATATGGTACAACTTCTTCTATTACTTTAAATACGTCTTCTTGTGTTGCAAAACTCATTTCAAAATCTAATTGATAAAATTCCCCTGGTGCTCTGTCTGCTCTTGGGTCTTCATCTCTAAAACATGGTGCTATTTGGAAGTATTTATCAAATCCAGATACCATTAACAATTGTTTAAATTGTTGTGGTGCTTGTGGTAATGCATAAAATTCTCCTGGATTTAGTCTACTTGGTACTAAATAGTCTCTTGCACCTTCTGGTGATGAGTTTGCTAATATTGGTGTTTGAATTTCTGCGAATCCTAATTCGTCCATTCTGTCTCTTAGTGTTTTTAAGATTTTTGAACGAAGTAAAATGTTGTTATGTAATTTTTCGTTTCTTAAATCTAAAAATCTATATTCTAATCTTAAATCTTCTCTTACTTCTTGGTCTGTATTTATTTCGAATGGAAGTACATTTTTACATTTTCCTAATATTTCTATTTCATTTGCTATTACTTCTATTTCTCCTGTTGGAATTTTTGTATTTTTGTTACTTCTTTCCACAACTTTTCCTGAAATGTGAATACAACTTTCTGTTGTTAGTTCTTTTGCTTGTTTTTGTAATTCTTCGTTATTTATCACTATTTGTGTTATTCCAAATTGGTCTCTTAAATCGATGAATATCATTGCTCCTAGATCTCTTATTTTTTGTATCCATCCTGCTAGTTCTACTGTTTCATTTACATTTTTTATGTTTAATTCTCCACATGTTTTTGTTCTGTACATTGTCTTTCCTCCAATTTCAATCTATGTATTATAATATCACATTTTACTTGACTTTTCAATTATCTTACTTCATTTTGTTTTTCTTTATCGATTTCTTCTGTTAAAAATTTTTGATATGCTCCTTTAAATTCATAAAATCTTTCACCAAAAAAGTTTTTATAATGTTCTATTATTTCAGTAGGAATCTCTATTCCTGTTTCTGTTTTAGCATTCTGTATTGCTTTGTTTATATCAAAATCTTCTATTACCTCTTCTACATATTTATTAAACCATTTTTTATCTCCAAAATCCCTAAAAAATGCTCCAAAATCATATTTGCTTCCATCACTTGTTGTTCTTACTTTTTTTCTTAATGTACCTGACTCACAACAACAATCTAAATCATAAATTGGTGCAATTCTTGCTCTTTTTTCCTTTTCATTTAACAATATTCCCCAATTATGATTATTTTCATCTGTCTGCTTTACAAATCTATTAAATAATGATTGCTTTATAAATTCTTTTTTTATTGTATCTATGTCTTGGCTTTTAAAACCTTTTTCATTCAAATATTTATTTATATGTTTCATTATAGATTGAATATTTAATTCATTTATATTACCATCTGATTCTTCTAATATTTCCTCACCATGTACCAATTCTTCATTTTTCTTTTTAAAATCTACTGTTAATATCTGTTTCATATTTCTATTAAATTTGTTACCTGCAACTATATAATATTTGGCACTTTTGTTTTGGAATTGTTTTGCTATTTGTGGCAATAGTATATTGTTATATAGTGAAACATAATATTGTTCTTTAGTTAGTTCTCTGTATATATCTCCAAATGGTCTTTTTAATAATGCCATAGTTCTTTGGTCTTTTAATAAAACCCAATTAACACAGTTAGTATATTTTTCAACATCAAGTGCTGATGTATTATAGTCTTGTTTTTTTAATATTATTTCTCCATTATCATTATGTTCAAAATAATTTTCTTCTCTCAAATCTGCATTTGTCACTTTTTGTTTTTCTATATATTTTTCATAATCTTGCTTATCTTTAAACATTTTATCTCCTACTTTTTATTTATTTTTATATATTAAACCACATTTTATAAAATTTTACAACATTTTTTTACTGTTTAACTTGAATTAAAAAATCTTTTTTGTTACAATATTTAAAGAATTAATGTGAAAAGAGGTAACTTTATGCCAAAAGAAGAATTTGATTTTTATGATAAAACTAGCCTAAAATCTTAT
>ERZ773143.2614-NODE-2614-length-12609-cov-7.200016_pt1 | contig 12609 bp, 9 predicted proteins | sample MGYA00580852_ERZ773143 | MGnify/ENA primary metagenome ERZ773143 (study PRJEB29015, sample SAMEA2737853) | human gut metagenome | biome: human gut; feature: human-associated habitat; material: faeces | place: China | collected 2012 ... | reverse complement strand
ACGCTCACGCCCTTCTCCGCGGCGCGTTCCGCGGCACGGGCGGCAGCGTTGCCGACCGTCCCGACCGTCACCAGCGCCACGTCCGTACCTTCGCGGAGCCTCCGGCCCCGGCCGACGGGCAGCGCCTCGAAGGGAACGCCCCGCCACAGACGTCCCGCACCGTTGCCGCGCGGGTAGCGGATCATGAAGGGATGACCGTATTGCAGACCGGTATACATCATGTTGCGGAGTTCCAGTTCATCCATCGGCGCAGCGATCGTAAGTCCCGGCACGGCACCGAATGCAGCCATGTCGAAGACCCCGTGGTGGGTCACGCCGTCCTCGCCCACGATGCCGCCCCGGTCGAGGCACATCACCACGGGCAGATCCTGGATCGCGACGTCGTGGATCACATTGTCGTAAGCCCGCTGCATGAAAGACGAATAGATGTTGCAGAAAGGCACCATGCCCGCAGCGGCCATCCCGGCCGAGAAGGTCACGGCATGGCCCTCGGCGATACCCACGTCGAAGCAACGCGACGGCATGGCGTGCATGAGCATGTTCATCGAACAACCCGACGGCATGGCAGGCGTGACGCCCACGACCCGCGGGTCGAGCCCGGCCAGTTCGACGAGCGTCTCGCCGAAGACATCCTGGTAGCGCGCCGCAGCGCCCGGCGAGGCGATCCGCTCGCCCGTATCGGGATTGAAACGTCCGGGGGCATGCCACGTGGACTGGTCGTGCTCGGCAGGCAGGTAGCCCTTGCCCTTCACGGTCATGACATGCAGCAACTTGGGCCCTTCGATGTCGCGCAATGCCTGAAGCGTGCGCACCAACTCCTTGAGGTTGTGGCCGTCGACGGGGCCGAAATAGCGGAAATTGAAGCTCTCGAAGAGGTTGCTCTTGTTCAGCACCCCCTGTTTCACGGCGTTGCCCGCCTTCTGGCAGAGGCGCAGCAGGCGCGGCGTATGCGAAAGGATGCCCCACAACTGCTGCTTGAAACGGTTGTAATGCACCGATGTGGAGATTTTGAGCAGGTAGTTCTTCAATGCGCCGGTGGCCTGGTCGATGGCCATGTTGTTGTCATTGAGAATCACCAGGATATTGGTGCGTTTGCTGGCCCCGGCGTTGTTGAGCCCTTCGAACGCGAGGCCGCCGGTCATCGAACCGTCGCCGATGACAGCCACGACCTGATGCCTCTCGCCCCGCATCTCGGCAGCCTTGGCCATGCCGAACGCCGCCGAAATCGACACCGAGGCATGCCCGCCCCCGAAAGCGTCGTAGGGGCTCTCGGACATGCGCGGGAAACCGCTGATGCCGCCCAGCAGGCGTTTGGTCTTGAACGCCTCGCGGCGCCCGGTGATAATCTTGTGGGCATAGGTCTGGTGCCCTACGTCCCAGACGATCTTGTCCGCGGGCGTATCGAAAACGTAGTGGAGTGCGGCGGCGAGTTCCACGCAGCCGAGGCTCGACGCCAGGTGCCCGGGATTTACCGAGCACTCGTCGATGATATAGCTGCGCAGCTCGTCGCAGTAGGTACGCAGTTCCTCCGCCGAGAGTTGCTTGAGGTCGCGGGGAGAATTTATTTTTCGGAGTAATTTGTATTCATCCAACGTCATGGCAGCACAAAGATAGCGCAAGGAGCGCGACAAACCAAACTTGTTTGAGTTTGTCCGAACCGCAGCCTATCTGAAACGAGGTTAAAGATAGCACAAGCCGAGCACAATGCCAAATTTATTCGGACATTGCCAAGGCGAAGCCTGTGTTCCGTAAAACAGCTCAGACCGGACATGGCGCCGTTTTTTCCCGGCATAGCCGCCATACCGCCTATTTTCTGTAAAGATAGTCATTCTTGCGTTTTTTTCAATAAAAATTTTTATCTTCGCGTTACGGTAAACCCCATCGTACAATGAAATACAAGCGAATACTACTGAAACTGAGCGGCGAATCGCTGCAAGGTTCGCAGAAATACGGGCTCTCCCCCGAAGTACTCCAGTCCTACGCCGAACAAATCAGGGCGGCTGCGGCCACAGGCGTCCAGATCGGCATCGTCATCGGCGGAGGCAACATTTTCCGCGGCCTCACGGGCGCAAAGAAAGGCTTCGACCGCGTGAAAGGCGACCAGATGGGCATGCTCGCCACGATCATTAACTCGCTGGCCCTGCAATCGGCCCTGGAGGACAACGGCGTGAAGGCCAAAGTCCTGACCTCGATCCGCATGGAGCCCATCGGCGAATACTACTCCAAGGCGCGTGCCATCGAATACCTCGAGGCGGGGTATGTGGTCATCATCGGCGGAGGCACGTCGAACCCCTATTTCACGACCGACTCGGCTTCGGCGCTGCGCGGCATCGAAATCGAGGCGGACGTGATGCTGAAGGGCACCCGCGTGGACGGCGTATACACGGCCGACCCCGAAAAAGACCCTGCGGCCGTCAAATTCGACGAAATAAGCTTCGAAGAGGTGCTCGACCGCCGGCTGAAAGTCATGGATCTCACGGCATTCACGCTCTGCCGCGAGAACGGACTGCAGATCATTGTCTTCGACATGGACACGCCGGGCAACCTCGGCAAGGTGCTTGCCGGGGAGAGGATCGGGACACTTGTAAAAAAATAAGATTATGGCCACAAAAAAGAGCAACAAGCAGCTATGGATCATGCTGGCGCTGATCGCAGTGATCATCGCCGCAATCCTGTTACTGCCCTCGTGCGGCAGCCGCGGCGGCAAAGCCGAGGCGGATACCGAATCGACCACGCTGGTCAAGGCGGGCGACAAAGCCCCCGACTTCACCGTAGAGATGTTCGACGGCACAAAAACCTCCCTCGCAGAACTCAAAGGCAAAGTCGTGTTACTGAACTTTTGGGCCACCTGGTGCCCGCCCTGCCGGCAGGAACTGACCCGCGTGCAGAAGGACATCATCGACCGTTTCGCCGGCCGCAACTTCGTATTCCTGCCCATATCGCGCGGCGAAAAGCGGGAAGACGTGGCGGCGTTCCGCGAAAAGACGGGCTATACGTTCCCGATGGGCCTCGACCCCTCGCAGGCCATTTACGACCGTTATGCCTCGAATTATATCCCGCGGAATTTCCTGATCGGCGCCGATGGTAAAGTCGTGCTGGCAACAGTAGGTTACGACGCCGAAGAGTTCGACGAAATGATCAAAACCATCGAAAAAATACTCGAATAATATGGATACCAAGACGATTCTCAACGATGCCTCCGGCCGTATGCAGAAGGCCATCGACCACCTCGAAGAGGAACTTTTGAACGTGCGCGCGGGAAAAGCGTCGCCCAATGCCCTGAACGGCGTAATGGTCGATTATTTCGGCTCGCAGGTGCCCGTATCGGGCGCCGCCAGCGTCACCGTACCCGACGCCAAGACGATCCTGATCCAGCCGTGGGACAAGAACATGCTGCGTGCGATCGAAAAGGCCATCATCGACTCGAACATCGGGCTGACGCCTTCGAACAACGGCGAGCAGATCCGCCTGTCGATCCCGCCCCTGACCGAGGAGCGCCGCAAGGAGTTGGTGAAACAAATCCGCAACGAGGCAGAAACCGCCCGCATCAGCCTGCGCAATGCCCGCCGCGACGCGGTCGAGGCATTCAAGAAAGCCCAAAAAGAAGGTATGCCCGAGGATGAGTCGAAGGACGGCGAAGCACAGGCCCAGAAATTGCTGGAGAAATTCACCAAGACCCTCGACGAGGCGCTCCAGAAAAAGGAGAAGGAGATCATGACGGTATAAATCCGTCCAGCACATAGTTAAAATCCGGCCAGCACAGTATGTTGGCCGGATTTTTTCATATCTTTGTCCGTTGTAACGATCCGCCTATGAAAAACATCCGCTTCGGGCTCTGCATCCCGGCATGCCTGTTCGCACTGTTCTGCTCGCAGCAGGCATCCCCGCAGGGATATGTCAAGCTCAATGTCCCCTATGCTCTGGTGGGCGTGGTGAATCCCGCCGTGGAGTTCGCCATCTCGCCCAAATCGACCTTGCAGACCGACATCGTCATCTCGCCATGGAAGTCGATCAACGAAAAGCACATGCTCTTCGCCATCTTCATGGGCGAATACCGCCGCTATTTCAAGGAGCATAACCGGGGCTGGTACCTGGGGGCAAACATCGGCATGATGGCCTTCGACATGTCGAAACCTTACATCGAAGGGTGGAAACTGAAATTCGAAGACCGTTACTGCAAAGGATACGGCATGATGATCGGCCTCTGCGTGGGTTATGAATACCAGTTCGGGAAACGCTGGCTGCTCGACGCTTTCCTGGGTTGGGCATGGATGGACAGCCATTACAACGGGTACAGTTTCGACGGCCAGGTCGACATGTACCCCCACCGCCCCGTACAACCCGAACACCCCGACCCGTTCAACGGCTCTTCGGAGTGGTATCCCAACAAGATCGGCGTCTCGATCGGGTATCGCATCTTCACGCCCCGCAACAAACAGCGGACAGCGGACGTGCGCTAAACAGCAGTTGCAGACTGCGGCAGGCAGCCATGCACGGAAAGTCCGCAACTCCGGAACCAAAGGGAGCAGTACTCCCGGAATGCGGGCAACCGGAAACAGCGGCCGGCCCGGGAACCTAAACCCGGGGTAAATTGCAGCGAGCCCTTCCGAGGCACACCCGCAACAAGCCCGCCCGACCAGGCCGCAACCCGGAATCGCGGCAGGCAGCAACCCGCCCCGCGGGAAACAGGATCCGAGCCCTTCCGAGGATACGGAAGCCCCTCCCATCGCAGCATACGCAATGCCGCAAAATAAAGAACCCCGCACCTTCCGGCGCGGGGTTCTACCATTCAAAACTTTATTCAGAGATTATTTCACTTTCGGGCCGGCGGCTACGAGCTTCTTACCCTCTTCGTTACCCGTGAACTTCACGAAATTCTTCACGAAGCGGTTGGCGAGGTCTTCGGCCTTGACGTCCCAATCCTTGGCGTTCTTGTAGGTATCGCGCGGGTCGAGGATCTTGGTATCTACGCCCGGCAGCTCCGTCGGGATCGTGAAGTCGAAGATAGGCAGCGTCTTGGTCGGAGCCTTGTCGATCGAACCGTCGAGGATGGCGTCGATAATACCGCGCGTATCCTTGATCGAGATACGTTTGCCGGTACCGTTCCAGCCCGTGTTCACCAGGTATGCCTTGGCACCGGCCTTCTTCATCTTCTTCACCAGTTCCTCACCGTACTTGGTGGGGTGCAGCGAAAGGAATGCCGCGCCGAAGCATGCCGAGAAAGTCGGGGTCGGCTCGGTGATACCGCGCTCGGTACCCGCCAGCTTGGCGGTGAAGCCCGACAGGAAATAGTATTTGGTCTGCTCGGCATTGAGGATCGAAACCGGGGGCAGCACGCCGAATGCGTCGGCCGAAAGGAAGATCACCTTCTTGGCAGCCGGGGCTTTCGATACGGGTTTCACGATATTCTCGATGTGGAAGATCGGGTACGAAACGCGGGTGTTCTCGGTTACCGACTTGTCGGCATAGTCGATCTTGCCCTTCTTGTCTACCGTCACGTTCTCCAGCAGCGCGTTGCGGCGGATGGCGTTCCAGATGTCGGGCTCGTTCTCCTGCGAGAGGTTGATGACCTTGGCGTAGCAGCCGCCCTCGAAGTTGAACACGCCGTTGTCGTCCCAGCCGTGCTCGTCATCGCCGATCAGCAGACGCTTGGGATCGGTGGACAGGGTGGTCTTGCCGGTGCCGGACAGACCGAAGAAGATGGCGGTGTTCTCGCCGTTCAGGTCGGTGTTGGCGGAGCAGTGCATGGAAGCAATGCCCTTCAGCGGCAGGAAGTAGTTCATCATGGAGAACATGCCCTTCTTCATCTCGCCGCCGTACCAGGTGTTGATGATGACCTGCTCCTTGCTGGTGATGTTGAAGGCAACGCAGGTCTCGCTGTTCAGGCCCAGCTCCTTGTAGTTCTCAACCTTAGCCTTGGAGGCGTTGTAAACAACGAAATCAGGCTCAAAATTAGCCAGCTCCTCAGCGGTGGGCTTGATAAACATGTTGGTGACAAAGTGTGCCTGCCAGGCCACCTCCACGATGAAGCGGATAGCCATGCGGGTGTCCTTGTTGGCGCCGCAGAAGGCATCGACGACGAACAGGCGCTTGTTGCACAGCTCCTTCTTGGCGATGTCCTTCACGGCAGACCAGGTCTGCTCGGTCATGGGGTGGTTGTCGTTCTTGTACTCGTCGCTGGTCCACCAAACGGTGTCCTTGGAGTTCTCGTCCACGACGATGTACTTGTCCTTGGGGGAACGGCCGGTGTAAACGCCGGTCATGACATTGACAGCGCCCAGCTCGGTGACCTGGCCCTTCTCATAGCCGGTCAGCTCGGGTTTGGTCTCCTCCTCGAACAGCATCTCATAAGAGGGGTTATGCACGATCTCGGTCGTGCCGGTAATGCCATACTTAGTCAAATCCAGATTTGCCATGTTTACATATACCTCTTTCTCTATACTTTTGGCTGAATGGGGGACAAGGGGACTAAGTCAGCCTCCTAGTGCCCCATCCTGACATTTATTATACAAAGATTTCGGCATAAAAGCAAGTTCAAATTCTTTCAAAGATTGTGACATTATTGTAAAATAGTTTGAATTTTACATATTGTATCCCCGCAGGGGCGGATTCTATATCCGCCTGTGCCGTTCCGCATACCGCGCGGCCCGCGGGCGCATATAGAATGTGCCCCCGCGTTGCAGGTGTACCAGCAAAAAAGGACGCACCCTCCGGCACGTCCCTTCTCAATATCATTTACGCATCCGAGCGCGAATACGCATTCTTCATGCCGCTGCTCAGCTCAAACAGGACCTTATTCAGGGCGTCCGTCGTCTCGGCCCTGACCATGGCGGCCAATTCCTCGTTGGCCTTGGTGCGCAGGGCGGCACGGGCGGCGGAGTCGGCCTCGCTGCGCTGGGCATCGTCATAGGTGTTGATGATGCCGTTGGCTTTGCTGCCGACGCTCAGCGTGTAGCGCTCGATGTGGAACACCGATTTTGCGTAGGACGCATCGGCCATGGCGGCCAGCAGACGGCTGGCCCAGTAGAAGTTGTCGGTGGAGACATCGCCCGTCGTGTTGGACAGGTACTCCGGCGTCGTGTCCACGTTGGCGTAGAAGGGCACCATCGTGTTGAAGGCATTGGACGCAAAGGCCAGCCACTCCACGGCGCGGAAGTCCTCCGGTACGTCGGGGCGCATTTGCAGCAGTGCCATAAAGTCGTTGCGGTTCACGCCGATGGGACGGTAGATGCCCTTCTCGGAAGCCGTGGCCGCATAGGGGTCATACGGCGTGCCCTGATAATGGCTCGACAGCACGTACTTTACGTCCTCGGGCGTGATCTTTTTCTCGGGCACCATGCACCAGGGCAGGTCGTCGGAGCGCGGCGTAAAGTCGGCGTCCGGGCCGTCCCAGGCGAACGTATTGGGGTTGAAATAGCGCAGCATGTACCAGCCGCGGGGCGTGTTGTAAACATGGTCGGCATCGTCGTGGCTGCCGAAGGCGTCGCGCGGATTCAGCGCACCGTCCAGGGACAGGTCAAGATGGTACTTGTCGATAAAGCCGCGCAGGTCGACGGAGCACATGAACTCCTTCTGCTCGCCCAGTGCGTCGTCCAGGTCGAGCGTGTCAAGGCCGAGCTGGTTCGGCATGACCACATATACGTCATCGGGCACGCGGCGGGCCATCCAGTGGTGGCCGCCGATGGTCTCGAGCCACCAGACCTCGTCCACATCCTGGAACGCGATGCCGTTCATCTCGTAGGTGCCGTACTGCTCCAGCAGACTGCCAAGGCGCCGGACGCCATCGCGCGCGGAGCGGACATAGGGCAGGACCAGATAGACAATGTCCTCCTCGCCGATGCCGCCCTTGACGAGCGGATCAGCGCCCAGCACGCGCGGGTTGGAGGTAATGGTCTCGGTAGCCGTCATGCCAACGTTGGCCGCGTTGACGCCGCTGGCCGCCCACAGGCCCTTGCCCTCAACAGCGTTGGGCACCGCGGTGATGCGCAGGCCGCTGCCGGGCAGGGGGATCTCGACGCCCGAAATGACGGATTTATAGACTGCGGGGTAGTCCTGCGGCTGAAAAACGGTAAACTTTTTGGCAGTGAAATGGCCGGAGCCGGAATCGTCGTTGCGGGCGATCATCGTGGACCCGTCGTAGGACGCATTTTTGCCGACCAGAATGGTGGTGCAAGCCATGGTTAAATCGTCTCCTTTTATAAGTCTATATAAGAATGCCGCGCGGTAGGGGCCGGGCATGCCCGGCCCGCGGGTTTCCCGCGAGCGTGTGCTCATGGACAGGTACCGGGCCGGAGATGTCCGGCCCCTACGGGCATCCCACTATTTCCCTATTATAGAACAATCTGTGCAAATTTCAACCGTCACATTTCCTGCGCCACGCCCTGCGCGATCACACCGCTCTGGTAGGCTTCGACCAGGGCTGTCAGGTCACGGATCAGCGCCTGCTTGCGCCCGCCCTCGTCGGTGTCGCGCACCAGAATGCGCTGGGGCGCAGTATAGATATACTCGCTCTTGCTGGCAATGTCCTCGTCCTCGTGGATGGCCTTGTCCACGCTCTCAAACGGCTGGTGGGTGCGCAAAATCAACCCGCGGGAGTTATAGACCAGTGTGTAGCCGGCTATGCCGGTGCGCCGGTGGTAGGCACGGCAGAAGCCGCCGTCAATAATGATGAGCCGTCCGCCGCCCTTGATGGGGCTTTCCCCCTCGATAGCGCGGACCGGGACATGGCCGTTCACGATGTGGCTGCCCTCGCCGGACAGGCCGAATTCGCGCAAAATATGCTCGGCGGTGCGCGGGTCGGCAATGTGCCTGTAGTAGGGGTCCTTGATCTCCACCTGGGCCGCCGGGTCGGCAATATAGAGCCGCTCAAACGTCGTCATGGCGCTGCGGCCAAACAGCGGCGATTTTGCCCCGCACCACAGGTACCACAAAAAGTCCTGCCCGGCCAGCCGTGCCGGGCTGCCCGCGGGCGCGCTGTAGCCCTGGCGGGCGCGGCGGTCACAGTAGTCGAACAGCTGCTTGCCGCTGCGGGCGGTGCCCTCAAACCGAATGGCCGCAAACGCGCCGTCCTCGGTCATCGGCACTGCGCCGTGGTAGAGCAGATTGCCGTTGCACATTTTATAAAACGCGCCGTGGGCGTACAAAAATTGCACATGGCGCTGCAGGCGCTCGCTCTCGGCAAAGCTGCGCACCAGCTCGGCGGCGATCTTTTCCTCGTCGGCAGTCAGCGCGGCGGGGTTGGCCGGGTCAACGGTGGGAAAGTCGCAGTCCAGCAGGGGATAGGTCGTGCCGAAATAGTCCACCGTGCCCGCGGCAAAGTCAATGTGGTTCAAAAAGTCGCGGCCCTGCAAATCAAAATCCGGGTTGCGGGCAATGACCTGCGCCTCCAGCTTGAGCATCATAACGGTCACGGCCTTGTGCATCCGCGCGGCGGCGGTCAGGTCGCCTGCCGCTGTGCGCTGGTCGGCGTGGGGCAGCCAGCGCGAAACATCGGAATCCGCGTAAGTATGCTGGGCAAAGCGCTCCAAGCGGCGCAGGCTGATGCCGTAGCCGCCCTCCAGCGTGTCCAGATTGTTGTAGGCCAGCGTTGTTTTCAGCACGGTCATAATGCAGAGCGGGCTGCCCGCTGCCGCGCCCATCCAGACCACGTCGTGGTTGCCCCACTGGATGTCCACCTGATGATGCGCCATGAGACTGTCCAGAATGCGGTCCGGGCGCGGGCCGCGGTCAAACAGGTCGCCCACAATGTGCAGACGGTCCACAGCCAGCCGCTTGATGACCTCGCAGAAGCGGATAATATAGGCGTCGGCGCGGTCATAGCGGATGATGCTCTCAATGATCTCGCCGTAATACTGGTCCTTGTCGTGGTCCTCAAAGTGGGCGTGAAGCAGCTCGTCGAGGATGTAGCCGCAGTTCTGCGGCAGACAGCGGCGCACATGGTCGCGGGTATGCTTGCTGGACACGAACCGGCACAGGTCGATGAGCCGCAGCAGCGTCATGCGATACCAGGCGTGCAGGTCTTTCTGGCGGGCTTTCAGCTCGGGCAGCTTCTGATTGGGATAATAGATGAGCGTCGCCAGCTCGGCACGCTCCTCGGCGGGGACACCGTTGCCAAGCACCGTGTCGATTTTTTCACGGATGACGCCCGATGCGCTGTTTAATATATGTACGAACGCTTCGTGCTCGCCGTGCAGGTCACTCATGAAGTGCTCGGTGCCCTTGGGCAGACGGAGCAGGGCCTCAATGCGGATGATCTCGCTGGCCGCGGCGGCCACGGTCTGGTATTTCTGAGACAGCAGGCGCAGATAGCGCAGATGCTCATCGGAATATTGCACGGGCAGGACCTCCCTGTACTTTTCTTACATCTACATGGAATTATAGCACACCTTGCGGCAAAACAAAAGGCCGCAGCCCGGAATTTTGGGCTGCGGCCTGATGATTTTTAGGGCAGGGACTCTGTAGGGGCGGATTCTATATCCGCCCGTGGACGTTTACCCTGCGTTCATCTTTTTTCACAACGGGATGCTGCCAAGCGGGCGCATATAGAATGCGCCCCTACGGTGCAGCATGGCTGCACATTTTTTTGCAATCACTCGATCTCAATCAGCGTCTGCTTCGGCTCGAGCTTCTTGGCCTCGGCCTTGGGCAGATGCAGGGTCAGGATGCCGTTCTCAAACTTAGCGCTGATGTCCTTGGGCTCCAGCTCCTTGCCGACATAGAAGCTGCGTGCGCAGCTGCCGGTAGCACGCTCCTGGCGGATATAGCGGCCCTCGTTGTCCTTGTCATCCAGCTCCTCATTGCGCTGGGCGCTGATGGTCAGATAGCCGTTGTCCAGATCCAGCTTGACATCCTCTTTCTTGAAGCCGGGCAGATCAACGAACACATCGTAGCTGTCCTTGTTCTCGCGGACATCGGTTTTCATCACATTGGCGGCACGTTTGCCAAACATACCGCGGGGGGCAGCGGCCTTCATGGCGCGGTCAAAATCGTGCTCCCAATCGTTGCTGAACAGATCATCCATCAAAGCCTCATTGAACATATACGGAACCATCATCATAAGTCATTCCTCCAATTTTCATCGGCCGCCCGTTTTGTTTGTGAGCGGTTGACTTTTGATACACATTGTTGCGTTCCCTTTGGGGATTCGGTTCTTCCGTTCCTCTTTCCCTTGGAACGTCTCTATAATAGCACCGAACATTAGCACTGTCAAGAGGAGAGTGCTAATGTTTACATGTTATGTAATGTTTGTTCACAAAATATGTAATAAGTTTTGTTGAATTACGATGATACGTCTGTTTTGCTAGCCCGTAGGGAGGGGTCTTGACCCCTCCGGGACGTTTGCGGCAGCCGCAGACCACCCCGGGACGCATGTATGCTGCCTAGGAAAGTGCATCACTGCCACAAGCCTCCTGCGGAGGGGTCAAGACCCCTCCCTACGACTTACCCGCAAGTGCCCGCTAATGGGAAGCCTGCGCTCCGGTCATTCACGGGGCAGCCTTTGCTTTCTAACGCCTGCTCACGGGGGGGAGAAGGCTTCTCATCTTTACATTATGTCGTATTCAATCGGCGTCTCAAACAGCCGTGCCGCCTTCTCCCGGTCCTCGGTCTGGCCCAGCGCCCACATCAGCTTGACGGCGACAGCCTCGGGGGTCATGTCGCGGGCCTCCAGGACGCCGGGCAGCTCACCGACGGCGCGGCCCACCTCGTAGACGGCAAGGTCACACCCCTCATGCGGGACCTGCGTGGTAAACACCGCCAGCCGCCCGCTCTCACACCAGCAGCGCAGGGCGGCGAACATCTCGCCGTGCTCCCCGCCCGGCAGGCCTCCGACGCCGAAGCTCTCCAGCACCAGTGCGCGGTAGTGCGGGGCCAGCAGCGGGATGATGTCCGCCCGCATGCCCGGCACAAGCCGCAGCACAAAAACGGCGGGCTCAAGCCTTTCATAGAACCGCACGGGCGGCTGGTCCGTGGGGCGGCGCAGAAACGTCACCAGCCGCGTATCGCGGAACACCGCAGTCTCGGGGTAGTCGATGCTGGAAAACGCATTGAAACTGCGCGTCCGCGTCTTGCGCGCGCGTGTGCCCAGAATGACCTTGTTGTCAAACACCAGCTGCACGCCCCATGCGCCGTCGCTGACCGCGTAGACGAACGCACGGTAGAGGTTGTTGCGCGCGTCGGTATCGCGGTTGTAGATGGACTTCTGGCTGCCGGTCAGCACAACGGGCTTCGCGCTGTTCTGCACCATGTAGCTGAGCGCCGCGGCGGTGTAGGCCATCGTGTCTGTGCCGTGGGCGATGACAAAGCCGTCGCAGGCATCATAATTTTCTTTGATGCAGCGCACGATGATCTGCCACTGCGCGGGGCCGACGTTCGTCGAATCCAGGTTGAACACCTGCACAGCGCTGACCTCGCACAGGTCAGCCAGCTCGGGCACGCAGGCCAGCAGCTCCTCTGACGTGATGGCCGGGGCCAGCCCGCCCGCCGCCGTAGGGCGGCTCGCAATCGTCCCGCCTGTGGCGAGAAGCAGAATTTTTTTCATCAAAATACCTCACTTCCTTGGCCCCCTCTGCGAGGGGGCTCCGCCCGCAGGCGGTGGGGGAGAGAGCTTCG